>Ga0134121_10000237_pt1 | contig 65878 bp, 60 predicted proteins | sample KB301_FD_96463 | JGI IMG/M metagenome (GOLD analysis project Ga0134121, IMG submission 96463) | Terrestrial soil microbial communities without Nitrogen fertilizer from Kellogg Biological Station, Michigan, USA - KB3-0-1 | ecosystem: Environmental > Terrestrial > Soil > Unclassified ...
ATTCGGAAAAGACCTCCAAAAGAAATTCTCGAACCCGGCTCTCGGATCGCAATTCGTCTACCAGCAGTTGTATGATTCCACGAAAACCATTGCCGAGCAATTTCCGCAGTACAACCGCTACGTTCTGCAGGGCACTTATAAATCGAGTGTGACCAGTGAGATTTCTCTCGGCGCTTTCAACGTGCCCCAGGGATCGGTAACGGTAACGGCAGGCGGACAAAAGCTCGTGGAGAACGTAGACTACACCGTAGATTACAATTTGGGAAGAGTGAAAATTCTTAACCAGGGGTTGCTCAACTCCGGTGTGCCGATCAATGTTTCGTATGAGAACAATGCGCTTTTCAGTTTTCAAACCAAAACATTATTCGGTGTACGCCTTGATTATTATATCAATGATCATTTCACCATCGGCGGAACCATGTTGAAATTGTGGGAGCGTCCTTACACTACCAAACTCAATGTTGGTTATGATCCTATTAGCAATGGAATCTTTGGTTTGGATGGAAGCTATACTACTGATGCGCCGCTCATCACCCGATTGGTAAATGCTCTTCCGCTCATTGATACGAAGGATAAATCTTCTATCACCGTTTCGGCTGAAGCGGCGCGGCTGCAGCCGGGGCACTCGAAATCAATCGGAAAAGATGGTGTGATTTACATTGATGACTTTGAAGGAACACAAACCACTTATGATCTTCGTTTCCCCTTCATCAGTTGGAAACTTGCAAGCACACCACAGGATTATACGAACCCAATGTTTCCTGAAGCCACGCATGTAAATAGCTGGGACTACGGATTCAACAGGGCTAAACTTTCGTGGTATAACATTGATCCCTTTTTCTGGACTAATGTGACTGCACCTGACGGAATAAAAGATAATTCCCAGGAGCAAAGCACTTTCTACTCACGACAGATTCTACAGAACGAAATTTTCCCTGCAAAAGATCTAACGAACAATCCTTTTGATCAGCGTGAAAATACTTTTGACATTCGCTATGAGCCACGTGAGCGTGGTCCATATAATTTTGACACCACCGGCCTCATCGTTTTGCCAAACGGAAACCTGGGCTTCGATACTTCAAGCACAAATAATCTCACGAAGCGCTGGGCAGGTATTCAGCGAAGTATTGATCAGACAGACTTCGAACAAGCCAACATCGAGTACATTCAGTTGTGGGTGCTTGATCCATTTCTGTATGATGTAAACAGCACCGGCGGTGATCTGTATATTGATCTCGGAAATATTTCTGAAGATGTGTTGAAAGATTCAAAGTTCTTTTATGAAAACGGACTGTCGCCGGCAGGAGATGTCTCCATTGAGAACAGTAGTATTTGGGGATTTTCTCCAAAGGTGCCTCCAATCACAGATGCTTTTGACAATGATCCGAATGCGCGGCAGTGGCAGGATGTCGGTTACGATGGATTACGCGATGCAAGCACTACAGCAGGAACGACTGATGAGCAGCATTACTTCAATCGTTATCTCACAGCACTTCAAAATCTTTACGGAGCCAACTCACCTGTTTACCTTGCTGCACTCAATGATCCGTGCAATGATGACTACTTATATTTTGATGACGGAACTTACAATAGCGCACAAACCGGTATTCTCGATCGCTACAGGCGGTACAACAACCCGGAAAATAATTCACCGATCTCTACTGTCAACGCGGTAATTTCTTCTGCGGCCACCAATCAGCCGGAGTCAGAAGATTTGAATAATGATAACACCATCACTGAGAATGAATCGTACTTTCATTATAAGGTACATATAAGTCCGGGCGGGCTGGGGACTGTAGGGCAGAATTTCGTGACCGACCAAATCCCTTTTCTCGTTCCGAACGATGCTAATGGATTTAGTCCAGGACAAGAGCGATGGGTTCAGATAAAAATTCCAATCAGCGCCTACCAGGAGAAAGTCGGGAGCATTGAAGATTTCAAATCCATTCGCTTCGTGAGAATGTACCTCACCAATTTTGATACAACCGTGATCATGCGCTTTGCCCGTATGGAACTTGTGCGAAACCAGTGGAGAAAATATTTATTCTCGCTCGAACAACCCGGCGAATATATTCCCGGTGATAACGGAGGTAACACGTACTTCAACGTTTCATCCGTGAGTTTGGAAGAGAACTCCAGCCGTCAGCCGATCAATTATGTTCTTCCTCCCGGAATATCACGGGAACAAATCGTCGGGCAGATAGGAACACAGTTTCAGAATGAGCAATCACTCTCTGTTCAGATTTGCAATTTGAAGGATGGTGATGCACGGGCGGTGTACAAGAACATTAATCTTGATCTGCGCCAGTATCAGGAACTCAAATTGTTTGTACACGCTGAAGGAGTAGAAGGTGAGGGCGCGCTCAACAATGGCGACCTGACTGCATTCCTCCGCCTCGGCACTGATTTCACAAATAATTTTTACGAGTATGAGAAACCGCTCGTGGTTACAGTCGCGGGTGAAACAAGTCAAACTTTAATTTGGCCGGAAGCAAACAACTTTGACATTATACTGAAAGATTTAGTGGCAGCGAAGGAAGCAAGAAACGCTGCAGGATTTCCGGTGAACAAGCCTTTCATCTTCACCAATCCTGACGGATCAAAAATCACGATCGTTGGAAATCCTGATCTCGGAATTGTAGTAACGGCTATGCTCGGAATTCGCAATCCGAAAAGCACCAATCCTGATCTTGACAATGGAGAACCGAAGTGCGCAGAAATTTGGTACGATGAATTACGATTGAGCGGTTTTGTGGAAAATGGTGGTGATGCGGCTATTGCACGCATGGAAATCAAACTCGCCGATCTCGGCAATGTTGCGATCTCCGGTTCATTACACACCATTGGATTCGGGCAGCTTGAACAAAAGCTGAATGAGCGTTTCAAGGATAACTTCAATGCGTTTGATGTGGCAACAACACTTGCGCTCGGAAAATTTTTCCCGAAGAAACTCGGATTGCAGTTGCCGATGTATGCAGGCATTTCGAAAACCATCAGCAACCCGCAGTATGATCCCTACGATCATGACATTCTTCTCAAAGACAAATTGAATCTAATCACTGACGGGGCGGCAAAAAGTGCAGCCCGCAAAGCTGCACAGACCTACACTTCTATCGGAAGCGTCAACTTCACCAATGTGCGTATACAGTCACAGGGCAAGAATTCCAAGATTCATATTTACTCGCCGCAGAACCTGAACATCACGTATGCGTATACACGAACGTTCAGCCATACGCCGATCATCTCCTCCAACCTGCTACAGGTGCATCATGCAGAGTTAGGTTATGCTTTTCCGGGGAAATCAAAATTCATTTATCCATTTCAAAACATTATTGGAAAAGGAAAATACCTCAAGCTCATTAAAGATTTCAACCTGAATTTTCTTCCGAGCAATTTATCATTCCGCACGGCAATGGACCGGCAGTTCGGCGAATTGCATTTGCGTCCGCTTACGCAGGATGAGACCATAATTCCTACTTACAACAAGTTCTGGACGTGGGATCGCATTGAAGGATTCAAGTTTGATATTTCAAAGGCCTTAAATCTTGATTTCAATGCTACCGCGAGAACAAGAATTGATGAACCCAACGGAAGGATAGACACAAAGGAAAAAAAGGATTCGGTGTGGAAGAACATTAAGGAATTAGGAAGAACAACCAACTACACGCACAGTGCAAACCTGAATTACACCGTTCCGATAAATAAAATTCCGATCCTCGATTGGACGCAGGTGACGGCGCGATATGGATCAAATTATGGATGGCTCACGGCTCCGCTTGTTCTTGACAGCGCAACCAACCGAATCATTCCAAGCCCGCTTGGCAACACCATTACCAACAATCAAAACATTGCATTGAACGGCGACTTCAACATTCGCAACCTGTACAACAAGTGGAAGTTCTTCAAGAAGTATGATACCAATGCGCCACCGGCGCAGGGAAAAAATCCGCAGGGAAAAAATCCGAAGGATCAGCAAGCGGCAGATGAACAGCCTGCGGATGAGGGAGCAAGTGCGAAAAACAAAAAGGCAAAAGCAAAAACGATTGGGCCGGAAGCATTCTTCATTCGATTGCCGCTGATGCTGAAAAAAGTTTCTGCAAACTATACCGAAAATCATGGCACCGTGCTGCCCGGTTATTTGCCGAAAGCAAAATTCATTGGACAGGATTTCACCCTCAATTCTCCGGGATGGGATTTCATCTTTGGCTATCAGCCCGATTCAAACTGGCTGAACACGGCTGCGAATAAAGGATGGCTTTCTGCAGATACCACCATGAACTATCAGTTTGTGCAAACATCGCAGAAGCAGATGAGCATGAAGGCCACGCTGGAGCCGTTCAAAGATTTTAATGTGGATGTGAACTTCAGCAAAACAAACGGTGACAATGTTTCAGAATATTTCAAGAAGCCGAGTGCAACGGCTCCGTTTGAGCACTTGAGCCGAACTCAGTATGGTACGTTTACAATGTCATACATCTCGATTAAGACCAGTTTTGTCAGCATTAAACCGAATCAGTTCTCTGCAACATTTTTGAAGTTCCAGGATTACAGGCAAATTATTTCAGCGCGATACACCGCTATAAATCCTAACTCTGGCTTTATTCCATTCAGTAACGATACTGTTGCCGGAACATTCTACAGAGGATACGGCCCATACTCGCAGGATGTTTTGATTCCTGCATTTCTCGCTGCATACTCGGGGCAAAGCGCGAGCGCGATTGGACTTGGCCTGCCATTCAATAAAGTTCCGATGCCGAACTGGCGGGTTCAATACAATGGAATAACGAAGATGGCGTGGGCGAAAAAGATTTGGAGCAGTGTGACCATTTCGCATGGTTACACATCTACCCTGGCAATCAGCTCATTCACCACGGCGCTCAACTTCCAGGGACAAGGACCGTTCCAACCAATTTTCATTGATCCTACTTCGAACAACTACGTTTCATATTATGACATTCCAAGCATCACTATCTCCGAGCAATTTGCTCCCCTTCTTGGCATTGATATGACGTGGAAGAATTCACTCACTACAAAATTTGAATACAAGCGCTCACGGAATCTCAGCTTTAGTTTCCTCGATTACCAATTGACGGAAATGCGCAATTCAGAATTCACGACCGGCGTAGGTTACAAATTCAAGCATGTGCCGTTGCCCTGGAAGGTGAATAACAAGAGGAAATATTTGAAGAATGATCTGAATTTTCAAACGAATGTCTCCTATTCTGATAACACCATTTACAGTCAAAAGCTGGATCAGTTAGTCGCATCACAACCGACATCAGGAACGCAGACCATCAGTATTTCTCCTTCTGTAGATTACACGGTAAATGGTCGTCTGAATGTTCGTGTGTTCCTCGACAAGCGCATCACCAATCCCAAGATTTCTTCTTCGTATCCGATACGGTATACAGATGGGGGTGTGACGCTGCGGTTTACCTTAGGGCAATAAATCAGTAGGCAATAGGCAATAGACAGTAGGCAAAAGGAAATGCTAACTTGAGTTCTTGCCATTTCATTCTAAATTTGTAAGAGAAAACTGCAACATGGATTCCATTCTTGAACCATTGGTAGAATCACCGCGACTGAACAACTATTTGGCGGAACTGGAAATAATTGCTCTGAAGGAACGAATAAAAAGAATGGAGTTTTACAATTCGCTCAATGAAGATTCCAATGCTGAATTCATTAACGGAAACATCGTCATGCATTCACCGGTTACAAGAATTCATTCAATAGTCTCTGACAGTACCTTTCATTTGTTGTCAACTTTCTGTAAGCTCAACAATCTCGGAGAAGTTCATCATGAGAAAGTAATGATTTCTCTCACCCGTAATGATTACGAACCGGACTTATGTTTTTTTTCGAAATTGAAAGCGAAAGAATTCGATGATGAAATGCTGCTGTTCCCTGCACCTAACTTGATAGTAGAAATACTTTCAAAATCCACAGAGGATGTTGACTGGGGTGTGAAGTTCGAAGACTACGCTTCACACGGCATCAATGAATATTGGATCATTGATCCGAGGAAAAAAATTCTCGAACAATATTTCCTGGACAAAGAACAATACCATCTTCAGTTCAAGGGCAAATCAGGAACAGTAAAAAGTCGCTCGATAAAAAATTTACAGTTTACAGTGAAAGCGATCTTCGATGAAAATGAAAATCTGAAAACTATTCAACGCTGGATGAAAAAGTAGTGTCGGAGTTTTTTTGCCTACTGCCTATTGCCTACTGCCTTCAAGGTTTCTCGAACAACCCTGCCGGAATTTCGTCTGACACGGTAATCTCAGTTATTTTTCCATCGCCACCTCGATCACCGGCAATTAAGATTTTCCCGTATTGCCGGTAGTCTTGCCACGGATCGCGGAACTCCGGCTTTTCATCCGTAGATTTATTGTAGAAATCAAACTCAGTAACTAAATATGTTTTGCGATCAATGTAAACGTGATATTTATTTTCAGGAGTAACACCAACGTTATTGAAAGTGAGTTCAAGTAAATAACAGTCCTTACCGAGAGAATCTTTTTCTGCTCCAAGATACTTCATGTTCACCCCGGGGTCTTTTAGTTTGAAAGGCATGATCAACCAGTAACTATCGTTCGCCCAGATTTTGTAGCCGCGATCCATGAAGTAATTCATGCTATCAGGTTGGGTGAGTTCATTTCCGAACCTGTAAACATGCCCTTGCTTCGTGTTGATGTTGGTGAGAATGAGAAGTTTTTTTGCAGGAATTTCGATGCGAACATTTCCCGTCCATTTATCCCACCACAGAATTCTTCTCCCGAAATAATTCCAGTGCAGGTAGTGTGCGTTGTCCCAGTTTTGTTTTCCGCCCATGGCAATCATTACCGAATCAGCAATGGAAGCAGCGCGTGGATTAACCTGCTGACTGAAGACAGGCAGAGGGAAAATTGACAATAAAAAAAGTGAGAGGTGAGAGGTGAAACGTGAGAAGTTTTTCATGTGAATGTTTCTTTTCTGTTTGCTTATTATCTGCTGCCCACTTTTTCAAGCATAAAAAGTGAAAGGTGAAACGTAAGACGTGAAAGTTCTTGATGCGATTTTTTTCTTTTTGCCTACTGCCAATTGCCCACTGCCTACTATCTCAAGCCGGATACTCTACGATATTCCGCTCCGTTTCACTCAGTCGGACTTTGATGTCGTAAGCAGCATCAAGCCGCGCACGAATCTTGTCATAAATCACTACGGCAATGTTTTCAGCAGTAGGATTTAAGTCGTGAAACTCATCAGTGTCTTCATTCAAATTTTTATGATCGAATTTTTCCAGCACTTCATCACGAATGATGTCTTTGAGAATTTTCAGATCAATCACATAACCTGTTTCAGGATCAATGTCACCACTCACTTTTATTTCGAGATAATAATTGTGACCGTGATAGAGTGGATTGCTGCACAAGCCGAACACTTCTTTATTCTTCGCATCATCCCAATCTTTTCGGTAGAGGCGATGAGCGGCATTGAAATGTTCTATCCGGATGACGGCGACTTTCATAATTCAAAAATAGTGAATGGTCAATAGTCAATGGTCATTGGTTGTGATCCAGTCGACCTCAATTCCACAAAACCGCTGTGCTCAGAAATTTCTTGCTAACAAAGTTTTCTTCTTACAAAACTGATCAAAGGGCAAAACAATCAACTGCGGTGTAAGAGCATAAGGAATGACCAATGACCAATGACTAATGACTAATGACCAATGACAATATCACCGGTCAAATAAGTTACTGCTTGCCCACTGATCTCAACACGATCGCCATTGAGTTTGCATTTCAGGTAACCACCGCGCTTCGAAACTTGCCGGGCTCTCATTTCATTTTTTTCTAAAACATTTGACCAGTATGGAATGAGTGCGCAATGGGCATAGCCCGTGACGGGATCTTCGTTTATGCCAAATGATGGAACAAAGTACCGAGAGATAAAATCAGTGTCGTTCCCTTTCGATGTGATGACGAAGCCATGCCCTCCGATGGCTTTGAGCATTACAAAATCAGGATGTGTGTTGTAAACTTCTTCGGCGGAGTTCAGCACGATCAGGTAGTTTTCTTTTCCCTTCCAAATTTCTTTAGGCGTCACTTTAAGCGCTTCCACCAAATTCTCTGGGGCTTCCGCCCTCTTCACTGCATCAGCAGGAAAATCGAGTGTGATCCAATCGCCATCTCTTCTCACTTTCAGCAATCCGCTCTGTGAATGAAATCGAATTTCGTCACGCACATAATTCATGTGATGAAACATTACGTGTGCCGCAGCCAGTGTCGCATGTCCGCACAAAGGGACTTCCACGGCAGGTGTGAACCAGCGCAAGTCATAATCCTCTTCGCTGGAAATGAAGAATGCTGTCTCTGAAAGATTATTCTCTGCAGCAATGGATTGCATGGTTTCATCGGGTAGCCAATTATTCAGTGGCACAACAGCGGCAGGATTTCCGCCGAAGAGTTTATCAGTAAAGGCATCAACCTGGAAAATGGGGAGTTTCATGACAGAGATTTTTTTCTTTTAAAAAATTGTTGGGGGGCAAAGTTCATTTTCTTAATGACATGAATGAAGCAGCATAGAAAAAAATTACTTTCGTCATTATTAATTGCACGCGTAATGGGTAACAATCAGAAGCTTCGCCGAAGAATTCCTTTTTTAGTTTTTGTTGTATGCATGTTCATCGGCATTCTTCTCGGATTGATATGGAGTAACCTTACTTCAGGAATCCTCATCGGGCTCGGCGCAGGTTTGATTTTAATGGCGCTGTTGCGATTTATTCTTCACAGAAAACCCGTGTAGGGGCACCCTTCACGGGTGCCCTCAGCCCACGCCATGGAAGGGCACCCGTGAAGGGTGCCCCTACCAGAAAATTTTTCGGTTACTTTTGGCAAAAATTTTTCGAATGAATTTCCCTGACAATCTTAAATACACCAAAGACCACGAATGGATTCGCCTCGATGGTGACATTGCAACGGTGGGCATCACAGATTTTGCGCAGAGTGAATTGGGCGACATCGTCTATGTTGACGTTCCTTCATTGAACAAGTCATTGAAGAAAGAAGAAGTGTTTGGAACTGTTGAAGCGGTGAAAACTGTTTCTGATCTTTTTCTTCCCGTATCAGGAAAAATTATAGAGATCAACATTCAGCTTAATGACAAGCCCGAGGTGGTAAATAAAGATCCCTATGGTGAAGGATGGATGGTGAAAATTTTAATTACCAATCCTGATGAAATAAAAGAATTGCTCGATGCGGCCGCCTACAGGAAATTGATCGGTCAGTAATTCTTCATTCAATTTCGAGACGATTCTTATCTCACGTCTTACGTCTGCAAGTCTTTAGTCCACAAGTCTCACATTCTGCAAGTCTCATGTCTAATGTCCTAAAGCATTTTGCTCTCTTCATCATCTGGTTCGGTATTATTCTTTACCTCTCATTCACTCCGCTCAATGATTGGCCAAAAGTGAACATGCTGAATAAATTGTATTTCGATAAGATTGTTCATGTGTGCATGTATGCGATGCTGAGTTTTTTATTACTGCGGGGTTTTTTTAAGCAACAAAACAGTCAGCAGCCACGTTACCCTGTGCTTATTTCATCTGTTGTGTTTTGTGCAGTGATGGGAGCGAGTATTGAATTTCTTCAGCCAATGCTTACGATGTACCGGCAATTTGAGTGGGCTGATATGGTGGCAAATGCAACGGGAGCCGTGAGTGGTTACTTTCTTTTTTCATGGTTGAAGAAGAAACAATGGCTGGGAATGAAATTGCAATCCACGATTTGATTGCAAGACCGTAATTTTGAAAACAGAAATCGCCTTTGGAGAAATGACATCCCACAGTCCTGCGGGATGTCATTTCTTTCTATCGGGAGTCAAGAGTGAAAACAAAATCAGAATGAGAACCAAAATTTTCTTTGTTGCTATCATGCTGGCAGCGACAATGGTTGCGCGATCGCAATCGCCACAGGACATCCAGCTTGCAGATCAGTATTTCTCAAACGGTGAATTCGACAAAGCCGTTATCCTTTATGAAAAACTCTGGAACAAAAATCAGAGCAACACCCAGTTTTACCAGAATTATCTCACGTGCTTAACAGAGTTGAAGCAATATGACGACGCGGTAAAAACGGTACGCAAGCAGATCAAAAAATCTCCTGATGATCTCAGCCTGTATGTTGATCTCGGAGGTGTTTATCAAAAGCAGGGAAATGAAAAGGCCGCCAATGCTCAATATGAAGACGCGATCAATAAACTCACACCGAACATACCGCAGATCACAAAACTCGCCAGCCGCTTTCTCACAGGAGGACTGACAGACTATTCGATTCAAACGTATTTGAAGGGAAGAAAAATTTTTAATGCTGAGGGCTCCGATTTATTTCTTGCTGACCTGGCAGGCTTATACAGCAAGAAAGGGGATGTGCACGAGGCGGTGAAGAGCTATCTCGACATCCTTGAAACCGATCCCAATCAAAAGGAATATGTGCAGGGACAATTGCAGCCCTTACTCGAAAAAAGCGAGTATGCCAAGGTTTTGCAGGCCGAATTGTATAGCAGGATTCAAAAGAAACCAGATGTTGAGCAGCTCGCCGATATGCTGGTCTGGTATTTCGTTCAGAAAAAAGATTTTTCTTCTGCCTTTCTGCAGGTAAAAGCACTTGATAAGAGAAATAAAGAGGATGGCAATCGCATCTTTCAGTTTGCGCAGTCGGCTTTTGATGAAGGATACTACGATGCTGCCTTAAATGCCTACCACTACATCATCACTGAAAAAGGAAAATCCAGTTACCTCTACCTGCCCGCTCGCACGAGTGAACTCACTACTGAAAAAACGAAGATCACCATTCAGCACAAATACACACAGGAAGAATTAAATCAATTAGAATCAAGCTACCAGGCCTATCTCGATGAATTTGGAAAAGGACCAAAGACGCTGGTAACCATGCGCGATTATGCGAACCTTGAAGCGAAATTTCTTCATAACACTGACAAGGCAATTTCCATTTTGCAGGAAGCAATTGCCATCGGCACGAATGATAAAAAACTCAACGGCTATCTCAAGCTTGATCTGGGTGATGATCAGTTAATCCAGGGACAACAGTGGGAAGCCATGCTGCTGTATGGCCAGGTAGATAAATCCTTTCACGACGAGCCTCTTGGCGAAGAAGCGCGCTTTAAAAATGCCAAGCTCAGTTTTTACATGGGTGATTTTGACTGGAGCCAAACGCAGTTGGACATTCTAAAGAGCGCTACGACGGAACTTGTATCGAATGATGCCATCGCACTTTCGGTTTTCATCACTGATAACATGGGTCTCGATACTACCCCCGATGCCATGAAGATGTATGCGCGCGCTGACCTGCTTATTTTCCAAAATCGTTTTGACGATGCCGTCAACACTCTTGATTCTTTAAGCACAAAATTTCCTGAGCACTCCCTGAATGATGATGTGCTATTTGAAAAAGGAAGAATTTATTTGAGTGAGCAGAAGTTCACGGAGGCCGCTGCCATGTTTGACAGGATTGATTCCACCTATTCTTTCGATCTGCTCGGTGATGATGCGCTTTTTCAGCTTGCAGAACTTGAGCAGAATTATCTCAACGATAAGGATAAAGCGATGGAGTTGTATAAATTAATTCTCACCAAGTATAAAGGCAGCATCTTCACGGTGGAAGCCCGCAAGCGGTTTAGGGAGTTGAGGGGGGATGAGGTGAATTGATTTCTTATCGCCGTTACAATTGGATGCTTGCAAACTATGACAAAATAAAGGTGAAAGAAAAATTTAGTCTCCTGCTTATTTTTTCTCTTTTTCTATTTGGCTGTGGAAAGAATAAACCAACGAAGAACTCTGGTGTTGAGATCATTTTACCAGACACTACAATAACCCATAAGCCTAATCATGATTATTTCATAGTTCGAAATTTAAGAAGTGAATTAAATCTGAAAAATCTTGAGCTGGGTGCAGATAGCATTGAAATAAGAATTTATGAAGATGGTGCTTTGTGGTCGCCAGACAGATTGGTCATTATCAAGAATGAAAATAGAATTTGGAGTTCTTCATTAGTTACTTATTGGACTCATCTCCCCACACACGCAGAAAGACAATTTAACTCGTGGCGGAGCCAATATAATAATATGATAGTAGATAGCTCCAAAACAATAAACTTAACGCCTGAATGCTCCTGGAATAATCTTATTGATAGTTTACAGCTTTACAAAATTTTCACTTTGCCTCCACAAGAAGAGATAAAAAGGTTTGAGGATTCTGTGACTGACGGAGTAAGTTATAACTTTGAAATTGCAACGAAAAAAAAATATAAATTTTATGCGTATCACTGTCCCGATATTTATACGGATGCAGACAACCAAAATGTAACAAGTATTCTAAAATTAATAAGCAGGCAACTTACCGGCATAATTATGTGCAAGACGAGCGGCCTGCAAGAAATGCAGTTGCTCTATCGACCAATAAGAGTACCCGTTGACGCAAATTGATGGTAATTACAAACATTTCTCATTTAGGTAGTTTATTTTATAAAAACTGTTTTACTTAATGATGGTAAGACAAAAACAGAACGAATGAAACCTTTTAAGATATTATTCAGAAGCGCATGAAACTCTCTAATGTTTTCAGGATGGTATCGATTCTTGCTTATTGCTTGATTATATTGAATGGAGAGATGATTAGTTTGCCCTTTATTTGTTTCTTATATATCGCACTGTTTGTTGACATTGGGAGTCTCACCCAGGTTTGTGCTATACTTGCATTTATTGGATTAATTTCAAGTGTAATTTTGATAGTACTACCGAAAACAAAGCGAATACTTCTTTTTGAAACTATTGTATTTATTTTACTTCTATTGCCCCTTTTAGACCGTTTGACATCCGTGCCAATATTACTTTTCAATTATGCCGCTTTTATTATCCCGGGTATTTGCTTTATAGTTCTTTATGTCTTATCACTATTTTTTTCTTATAAAGAGTTTACCATCCACCAGGCTTTTGAAGCAAGCGGTAAGACATGAATTGCACCAAGAGGAGGCTTGGCAATTAAGATGGCCGTCGATTTCAACCGGTTAAACACCCAATTTCTCCATCAAGCAGGATTTTTTTCCGTCGAAAATAATCTACCAATTTCTTTTACTTTTGTCAGGTAAAATCTCTTAAAAACAAACTCACCTCAAAACCATTGAAATGGCAAACCCCAAAGAAAGCGATAGCTGGATCTTCAATGATTCCGAAATTGCCAAAACCAAGGAACAACTCACAAGCAAAATAGCAACCCATGACTATGCTGACCTGCTTCAGAAAATTGAAAACGACTCATCAATAAAGGATGAGGTGATCAAGCAGATCCAGGAGGCAAAACTTTCTGACATTGAGGGCATGACAGATGCTTTCAAGCAGGATTTGAATACCGTCATTCAGAAAGTGATGGGGCATGCCCTTGCCATCGGCGGAAAATTTGATAACCTGCGCAAGTTCAATGAAGTTGAAAAAGGGATCATTGACAGCGCAACAAACAGGCTGACAGGCGCTGAGCAAGCCTTGAAAGATGCTGAAAGCGTTTCGAATAACTGGTGGAATCGCACCTTCGGCGGAAGAGTAAAAAATATTGCCAGGGCGCAGCAAGGGCTTGCCGATGCCCAGTCCGCTGCAGCAGAAAGTAAGACAAAAGCAGAAGTGCTTTTTAATGATCGCTTGCGTGATGCAGATATTTCAGAAGGTCTGCAGCAATTCCTTCACATGAGTGCGGTAGCACAGGAAATTTTAACAGAGAATGCTAAAACGTGTGCTGAGCAGGCTGATGTTCTGGAAGCACAGCACAAACAGGCACAAAGCATGTTTGAACAAACTGCAGGAAGAAAGACAACGCTTGAAGCCGAATTAGGTCAGCTTGAAGAAAAGCTGAAGGAAGCCATCGCTGAAAGAGCGAACTATACGAAAGGAACTCCCGAAGCGGCGCAGCATGAAGAAAAAATTTCGGGCATACAGGTTATACACGACAATAAGCGAATTGAATTTGACCGCATGCTTGCGATCCATAATTCAAAAGAACGGTTCGTGAATATTATTATGACCGACCTCACCGCCCTGAAAAAAGTAAGGGGTACTCTTCTTGCGCTTGCGGCCCAATTACGATCAGATACAGAAGAGCGAGTTCATACGTACGAAGCAGTTTTGCGCCTGATCCAGGCATCTAAAACCCAGGAGATCGGTTCAGCAATAGAAAAGATTGGCGTTGAAACAGACCAGAAAAATATAGAGATAGCAACGGCCATTACCAGTGCTGCTCTAAAGGATGCTGAAGGCCGGCTCATGGAGCACCCTGAAAGAATGAAAGCTATCTATAGGGTCATGGAAGCCATGACCAGCATCTCAGAACGCAGCCGGAAAATTCTTGACAGTTATAAAGACATGCTGAAAGAAGGATATGGTGGAGAAGGAAACAGCGGCGGTGGTGGAGGTGATAAAAAGAGTGAAACCGAGGACGTCTTTGCAGACCTCCAGACGAAATGATGCAGGCACAAGGAAAAGGGGCGATTTCAAAAATCAAGTGTAGCATCACGCTGATAAAAACAATTCCGTCTTGCGTGAAAACAACGCATGATGAACTTTGTCCCCTCAATTACAAATTACAAATTACCGTTCTGATTGAGCGGGATAATCATTAACCACAGCCTTCTTCATATCATTAAAATCAAAGAAAGGAATGTATAATGACATTCAAAGATTTACTGAATCAGATCGAAATATTCTTACGGAGGATGATGGTTATAAAAAGTACTTTCTCTATTTGAAGAATATACTGGAGAAAGTAATTGATGCTGACATAGACCTGCCATGGGACAAAGATGAGAAAGTATTACTCCAGAATTTTCTCCGGCGGTTCCTGAATACGGTGGAGTGTTTTAAAATGAAATATTTATTTGACAGTGAAAGGAAGATGAAGATAGATCAGTCAGATTCCTCATTTCCTTATTGCATTGAATTTCGTTACCTCCTTGCTGATACTGAACATGCTACCGAACGTCTTGAAAAAATACGGTCATCCGAGGCATTGCTTAAAGACTTAGTTGAATGGACCTATATTCACCGCAAGGCTCCGGTGCAGATACAAAATGAACTTGCACTAAGGATGTACTATGAAAAGCTGCAAAAGCCGGATGAATTGTTTTTCGGATTCACGCCAGGATCTCTCACTCAAATCGCAGATGCAGCATCGGGTAAGCGGTACAGGTTTATATACGAATGGGCCACTTATGAAGCTTCCATTAACGTTCCTGTTCTGTATCAATTGATGTTCGAGACAGATATTGAAGCAAGGGATGTTCATCCATCAAATATAGAATGGTACCGCGACCTTAAAGCCACTATTGAAAAAGCCACCAATATATTTCTGCCGCTTCAGGAAATGGCCGTTACACTTGACCAGGCATGCTGCACCATTTACCCGAAACAACTCAAGCGAATTATTGTAGGACCTTTGAAGGGCAGGTATTCTTTAGATGACAATCCTGTTTCTGAACTTCTGCGAACCCTTGATGAGCCGGACGCTTTTGCCCTCGAAGTACAGCGGGAAAGTATTAAGTCAGGTGGTGAGAAAATGAGGAAATTAGTTTCGGCAAAAAACTCGTACCAGGTATTCGAGGTGTCACATCTCTCTGACGAGACCTTGCTTCGAAAGGTAACGGATTATAACGCACTGCTCTTTATTCCTCATGCCACCGGCCAGCAGTTACTGAATGCACAGGGGGCATTAGAGTATATAAGGGAGTTTAAACTGATTTCACTCTAAAAAGAAATTCATGCCAACACACGACGGTAGTGTTTTACCAATACCTCTCAATGATTTACTCAGCTTTAAAAAGAGAGTAATAGAAGTGTATTTGAAATCCCTCTCTTATGCACCGATTGAAGACAGTAAGCGTATAGCAAGCATGAATCCGGATATGCAGGCATTTGTAAAGCAAATGCTTTCAGGACAGAAAAAAGAACAGACGGTAGAGATTATAAAGTCTTATGAGCGAATCAGCGGAGGCCTCTCACTCCTTACTGATCACGTGAGTGTGGTCGCAAATGCAGTAGCCACAGGTCTTGCATTGGGTCCCTATATCTCAGGGCTCTATTCAAAAGCTTCAGGACTTATAACACTGAAAGAAAAAAATACAGCGAACCAACTTTTGGTAAGCGAGCAGGCCGAGTTTCAGCGTAAGCTTGAAACCGAAGCAGCCATTTCAATTTTTTCGGCCGCATACTATATAGTATCCGAACTTTCCGGGTATCATACTGAGGAAGTGAGGGCGCGCGTGATGTCACACATCGGGTTGCCGGAATTCACGCTCATGAATCCGCAGAAGGCCACAACATGTGTGTTGTTTCATTACGGTGTTTACCTGAACTCACCGGATATTGTGCCGGATGAGATTTCACTGGTGCGATTTACGATTGATTATTTTCAATTAATACTGGATGAGATCAATATCAGGAAGGCGGCATTAAAGTATGCCGAGGAATTTGAAAACCGGAGTTACAAGCTTGAAGACTCAGGCTTTGTGATCCAGGGGTTCAGCCATGAAATTCATGACCGGGTGCAATCAGTAGAATTCAAACGCATCACATTTGATGAGATCGTTGGGAACAGGGATATTAAGCATGCATCGAAGCGGTTGATTGCAGCACTGTTAAGCTACTCTCCTAAAGAGGAAAAAAATCCGATGGTGGAGCTTGGTGGTTTCCGCCCGATCACTATGGGTTCCGGTCCGCCGGGAACCGGTAAGAGCTTGTTGATTGCCGCCGTTGCAACGGAACTTCATGACCGAAGTAAAGACCTCAATATTCCCTTCCTCTATTGGCCCTTTCCTCCGAACCCGGTCTCTGAGTACCAGGGAGGAAGCTCGCAAAGAGTGCTCGATTGGTTTAAACCACTAAAGGGCACCGGCCAAATCATTTATGCCCCGGTTGATGATGCGGAAAATAACCTGATCAATAGGGGAAACCGCGGTGTTTCCTCTGGAGCGCGTGAAGTGATTTCTGTTTTCCTCACCGAAACAGAAGGAGCAAGCGCGATCATACGGGGTAACTGGGCTGTACACGTAATGACCAATCGCCCTGAAGATATTGACCCAGCCGTTTTATCGCGCATCCAGGGACGCGCACGAATTGAAGGCGCTGTCACATGGCAGGATTTCATTGACCAGAACCGGCTTTGGTGGAAGAAGTATGAAGAAATATCAGCAGGGTTTGTGAATATTACCAAGCCAAGTGATTACAACTACTTCGATAATCAGAAGGAGCTGAAATCACTCAATGAGCTGAAATCATTTACCGGTGAGTTGCTTCCTCAAAATGAAATTGTGCTCTCAATCTACAATACAATTAAAAAGAAGTATGACCCTGAAAGGGAAGATAAATTTTTCGGATTGCTCTTCGAAGCAGTGAAGCAGAAATTTCCATTTATCACTTCACGCGATCAGCGAAACATCGAGATGGCTATTTCAGAACGCATCATGGATTTCGATTTCCCGGATGAGTGGTGGAAAAATCCTGATCTCTACTTTACAAAAAGCAGTGAAGGAAAAAAAGGGATGCTTATAGAGCTTATGAAAGCCAGCATGAAGGGGTTATCATTTGGTGAGCTCCGGTTACAGGAGACTGTGCGGTATTTGGATTCAACTATATCTATTTACCAGACAACCTTCGAGCAATCAGTTGTGGAGCGAATGGATGAATATGCAATTATGAAAGAAGCGGAGCGGCGATTGGCAAAACTGAATTCTTAAGAAACTGTTTGAAATGCTTTAATTTGGGTTGTCATGGTGAGCGGAGTCGAACCATTATGCGAGGGCCCACCCGCATATCCTTCGACTTCGCTACTAATGACACACCCAACCCGCAGCCCCCTGCCCCTAAAGGGGAGTCCCTCCGCCCCCACGAGTGCGAGAGCGGTTCTCCTTCAGGAGTTAGAGGTGCAGCGAGGATGAATGTCATTGCTAAAGAACTCGATTGGAAAATAGTTTGCGCTAAGGATGACAGTCGCACAATTAAATTTTCTAAACAATTTCAATACACTCTCTAACAGAAAAACTGTGCTTGCAATTACAGACCCGGTACTAAAACCGGTATCCATCAGCGATTATAGTTTGCTTGGCGAAAGCGGTCTTCATGAGCAGGGTTTACTTCATGTATACGAGCCTCACATCGTCGAGCGGTATAATGAATGCCTTAAAGCGATCGGACTTGAACCAACAAAACTTGATCACTTTTCCATTGATGGTATGGGATTCAGTCCCGAGATCGCTGCGGAAAAAGTTAATCTTCAATATCTTTCTCTCGATGGAATCTCAAATCCGTTTGCCATTATCATAAGTCCGCAACAGCAGGGACTTCCCGTGTATGCTCCGTATCATTCTTTTGACGGCGATTTAATGGATGAAGTATTCCGGTTGTTTCACCGGCAAATTGCCGATCTTACGCTTCGTACCGGAATTTATATTGATATTGATGAAGGGCTTTCACGCATCACAGTCCCGAAAGATCTTCTTATGGTGGAATGGATTGTTTGCCGCTTTAATGTACTTGGGAACATATCGAAAGACGCCAAACGTCAGCGGGAGATTGTGTCACTGCTTCATAAAGGAGAAAACTGGACAGATTCGTCGTTGATTGATGAGCTTATAAAAAACATTGAAACCAACGGTGATCTCAGGTATGAGCATCTTGAGCTTACTGATTTGCCCTTTACTGATATCCAGACATTTTACACCAGTGCTTTTGGAGGAGTATATGTGTTTCGTGATATCGCTTTCAAAGGTGCATCCATGATGGTGCTTGAAAGTCCGGCGGCTCTGCCTGAATCAGGAGATGGTTATGAGCAATACGTAATTTCAGATCCGAATTTAAGGTCACATTTGGGCAAGCACAACATCATAGACTTCCAACCTTCTCACTACGCCGAGCGTGAGCCGCTGGAACGATTGTGCGAATGTCTTTTTATAGATGCCCTGTATCGCCATGATGAAACCATTGATGTGCAGACATTAACCGCTGCGCAGGTAAAAAAATTAGTGTTGATGCTTATAAAGGAAGGAGTACTCACTTCTCACTATGAACAATTGTACAACCTGATGCGGTTAGGCAAGCGCCGGCGTGTTATGGAGCTAAAAGAAGCATCTCAGGACTTACAGCTTTTGCTGCTGCACCCGCATAAGCATGTGAAGGGTCTTGCACGCTTTGTTGTGCATCGCTTGCTGGTACAAATGATGCCGGTTAATATACTTGACCTATATACGTATGCCAAGGATACCTTTTTAAAAATGTATCTCGATTGGCCCTTAAATAAGAGATCGTGGGCTATTGAATTTTTGAAGAAGCATTACCTTCAGAGTTACTATTCACAAGCTACAAAAACTGTTCAAATAAAATCATCATGACAATCATAATTCTAATCCTCGCTTTCTTCCTCATCGGTGTAGCGATCTATTACCTGGACTTAATGATCCTCAAGCTTGCTGCTAAGTGGTTTCCCGGAAAGTTTCCTGCAGGAACCACCAAAGGTTTGTTCGTAGTGAGGAGATTATTCCGGCGGCGGCTTTTTGTTGCCTTCCTGGTCGTGATGGCAAAATTTCTTCTTTCCCTTCGGTACGGAAAGGCTGACTTCCAGTGGGACATCGCTTATGGTTTGGTTGAGTGGGCATCCTTAATGCTGGGCTTTTATGGGGCTGCCTGGTTTCTCCGCTTTGCTCCAAAGCGTCTGAATGCAGCGCTTGATTATGCAGAGCGGGTTGAATCCGGTGAAACGGATGTAGCAGAAGATTTAAAGAACACAGTTAAGAGAGTAAACATCACGGCAAAGATCAGCGCGGATACTCACCAGGAAAAAAAGGCAGAGAAAGAAATTATTCCCCCGGTAGAAAATACCGAAAAGCCTGCTAAAGATAGTTCAAGAATATCGAGTAAAGACCTCGACGAGAGCATAGATGAATTCATAAAAAAACGATAGCGATATGCCAGCAGAACAGTTGAAGAAGCCGGAGAAAAAAAGACGGTTTCTTAAATGGTTTGGAAGAAGGCGTCTATGGGTAAAGATCGTTCTCATTCTCCTTGCTCTGATCGTGCTTGAATTACTGTTCACCGGGAGAAGTGCCTACCAGGTAGTGATGCTGGAATTAAGAAAGTACGGGGTGATATTGATTCTTGTCGTGGGAATTATTACCGGGATCGTTTACCTGTTCAGGAAATCGAAGTTGCGGGGAAGAGTCATCATTCTGATAATTGCACTACTACTCATTGTAGGGTCTATATTTAGCGGGCTGGCACCGTGGGAGATGTACTCCTATATTCAAAAATATGTCCGCTACAAAACACTGGATAAAACTATAATATCACAACTCCCTGAAACCGCTTATGAACCCGTTCAGCCGAGGATCAGCATTCAAACGCTAGCAGAACAAAGAGTGCGCGAAACCGAAGCCGTGACGGAACCCTTCTTAGTACGGGATAGCACAGGATATCGCTGGACCATGGCACTTCAGCCATCTCCTAAATATAATTACCAGCGATTCTTTGAAAGCACGCAGGCGATTTTCAGCGTGTCTGTGGAAGCGCCCTCCCCAAACTTTTCTGAAGAGCACAAGTTCCCCGTTCATTTTACAATTGGTGAGCGACTTCTTTTTTCCAGAAAAACACATACTGCCATTATAAGAAGTTTCTCAATTATACAGCTCTTTACATTGGAACCCGGGGAAACTCGCTACATGCGTGATGACTCAGGAAAATGGGTACAGGTTACTCCGCTCATCCGGTGGAAAGGAATATTTTTTCCGAGACCTGAATTCGGCGGCGTGCATGTGATTAAGCAGGGATCAACAGAATTTGTAAAAAGAATTTTGCTTGGCGCAGGAACAATATATAGTCCATCTGAGATGCAGCAATTCAAATATCTCCAAAATCAAAACCTGATGCCGGAGAAAGTGTCCCGATATGCCACAGAAAGCTTCAGGTTCCAGGAAGGTTTTCTTGCGCCGCTGCCTATGTACCACAAAGGCGATATCCGGATTCCGGAGATCAAAGACGGCATCAGCAAAGAACCGATGACAGCTTTTTTCAAAATGTCGGCAGCGGTGCCCGGTGCGAAAGACATGCTTTATCAATACTATGCTCTTGAACCGTATGACACCTCAAAGCATGGCTTAAACACGAGCATCTTCATCCCGGCAGATGGGGAAATGAAAGTTTATATTTTCAATCATACAAATGACGGGACAGCAGGAACGAGTTCGGTGCCGAGTAAGATCCGCGAAAGCAAAATGGCCTATGACTGGTCAGTAAATAAAGTGGCTGACGTGCGACCTTATTTTCGAAACATTGATGGTAAAGTGCGGGCGCTGTGGCTTACCTCTATAGTCACCGCCATGCAATCGGGTGATCGCTATCTTTCAGGCGGTGTGCCGGCAATCGCTGTAGTAGATGCAAAATATGACCGGGTTGTTTGGCTGAGTGCGGATAAGCCTGATTTGTGGAATGCACAAATTGAGCAGGAGCTTGGAGAGGTGTGGAAGCAATGATGAAAGGATTGCAGCACTAATTTGGTTTATGCGAAACTTGTCAACTGAAAGTCCGCATACAAGTTGGCAGAAATATATATCGAAAGTATTACTGAACAAAATTAACAGCATAAACGTGAAATATTACATCTCACTACTTTGTTTGATCTTGATTTGTAGTTGTGCACAAAAAACAAGTTTTGAGAACATCAAAGGAACTTGCAAACTGTATTTATACTCTGATTCAACCTACAAATTCACATTTCCAACATTTTTCGAAAAAAAAACAGAAGCCGGAAAATTCAAATTAATGAATAACAATTTGACTTTAATACGAAAAAAGCTAAATGATATTGATAGTGTTGATATTAGTTATACTTGTTGGAAAGACAATCCGGATAGCTTATTAATTACTTTTTCAGATTTATATAAAAATGCCATCAACCCCAAACTTTTTATCAATTACTCAAAAACATATTTTACCACGGATACATTTGGTCATATTGAACTTTCATACAAAGATTTGGAAAGGAAAAGTATTATTGAACCCAATGAAAAAATTAAATCATTTAGAATGGTTTATAATGGCAAAAATTATTTACAAAACATGTTCTACTATAAAGACTCCAGGAAGCCAGACAGGCTTGATTTCAGGTTAAACCAATTTATAGGTGAGAAATACGCTATGCTCAAAAGAGAATATCTAATGCGGAATGACACAATTTATTTAAATGATATGGAAAGGAAGTCTATTGGAAGCGATGATAAACTTTTTAAAAGATAATAATACTGCTGTCAAACTATTACGGAAATATGTTTTTTATTAAGGCAGAAAAATGAAACAACCACCTGGGAAGGACAACAGCCATGCAGGTAACAAAAGGCTTGCGATAGCGGTAGTAGGTCAGGATGAAAGTCCGGGTATAAATAAGTCATAGCCAATTTTAATGGGAATCATAAAGTGGACATTAGTAATTTTGGGACTGATTATTTTTGATCAGGTGGTTTTGGAATGTCTATTAAGAGTAGGCGGACTCTTTAAGAATATTGCCGAATCGAGCCTTGACAAGGAGCTCAAAAGCGCAGACTATATTTTTGATTTCAGTCCTAATATGAATGGCAGATTAAAAGCGCTTGGACTTGAAAGTAAATTTGACCTGGGCAGCTTTAAAAATGAAAAAAGAATCCCATACCCGGCTGTAGAAGAATACAATCCTTATCCACCAATTCTCGATATTTTTGATACAGCATTTGTTCTATATAATAAAGATTTCAAATTAAGACAAATAACAATTCTTTCGGGTGAATGTGACGCTACCCCTTCCATATTGGTTGACAAAGCACGAGGAAAAGAAACCGGGTTCGGTGATCACTTTGTAACTTATATATTTTATCAGGATGAAATGAGTGGTATTGGTGTAGACTATGATAGGATTGACTGGTATTCGTGGAGAGGTGGAAGCTATAACGGATTTGAAGAGTTATTAGTTGTTCCAATGTTATTGATAGAAATTATTTTTTTACTGCTTTTGAAACTAATAACGAGATGGAGAAAAAAACGGGCTATAACGGCACATTTGCAATAGCGGGTTTGTCGCCGTTGTTGGCCTGAAAAGTTTTATCTTCGTTCGTAATTACTTGCATGCTGAATACTTCGAAACTCTTAGTACCCCGCTCATTTGTAGGAATAGCGATAATTGAGATAGATAAATGTGCGAGTATAAACAAGTTAGCACCAATATTGGACACAGCAATGAGTAAACTTTTATTCATATTGACATTTTCGATTTTGGTAGCTAATGCATTTGGACAAGTTACACAGATTGTAATAACCTCAATAGAAAGAACGGACAGGACTTTTCATAAAAAGGATGAATTATTCCTTGAAAATAGGGCAACCAAGAATCAAATTATATACACTATTGATACCTGGACTAAAAAGCTGACTACGAAAGAATATTTGATTGAAACATTTTACAGTATTTGGGACGGAGACACAACAATTAAAGAGCAAGTTAAACTTAAACATAAAAAATGGAAGCATGAAATTTCCCAATTAGAATGGACAAATATTTTAGCCGCTTTAAAGACTAACGTTGATTCACTTGAAAAGGACATGACCGTTCTTCATACTTCACATCATTACTTGAATGTATTCATTGATGTAATTAATGGCAAAGACACAGTAAGCTATTCAAAGACGAAACCATTTGAATATTTGACCCCTTGGTGGACTAAAGAAGCACCAGGTTTAGTCCTCAATCCCTCAATTGATACACAAATCGCGACACACCTACCGGAAAAATTTATTGGACGGAAAGAATTAATACTGGTGCTTAGATCGGCTTTACAATAGCAGGGGCTGAGGTGCTTCTAATAAAACATTTGTACTTAAATAAACTTTTGCGGTTTCTTCTATCGGCGGGTGTCTCACGTGTCTCACCCGCCGAAATTTTCCATTATTATTTCGGTCGGGGAGAAACCAACCGATAAGCAAATGTTATCTTGCAATGATAAAAGATTCTTTGTCCAATACTTTTCCTTCCCCCAAAATATTAAGCACATAAAATCCATTAGGCAATGCTGCAGGAAGATCGAGTTGCTTCCCGTCAGAAGTTTTTATTTCTTTCTTCAAAACATTCATTCCATAAACATTCATTACCTCAATCGTGAGATTGTTTTTTGATGGAAGGTTTTTAAAGCGCAAGCTTCCATCGGTGGGATTTGGGTAAAGCGAAAATTTGTTGTTCGTGATTTTAGGAATGCCTACGGTGTTACATAATGTTGCAGTGCCACCAAATGCAAGAATGAATCCTGTATTTGAATTCGCGTGGTTGTTCACCATTAAAAGAAATCGTTGACCAGGATACGGATTCAACTCTTTACACTGATTAGGTCCGCCTGATGGCACAGATATCATATTATATTGTGTATCTAAACCAGTCCATCCCGGGACAGCAGAATAATTACATCGCAATTGATTTACTGTATCTAAAACATCCGCGCAAGTGTGGTTAGTAAAATCATAAAGAGTCCAATCAAAATCATCACCTGCACCTGAAGGTTTGATTTCAAAAACCAAATAGCCGGCAGTACATGCTGTAAATGTAATCCACACTGAATTTTCTTCTCCACCAATAAGACAAGTTGTATTCTGCTCAAAGATGAGTTCCTGATTCTGACCAGCAGTAGAATAGACCGGAAACGTATCCAGCGCCGCCGTCTCCACAATCGCACCGCTGCAATCCTGCTCAGGTGCTTGTGCACATAATATGGAGGGAAGAGATAACAACATGCCGACCCACATGAGAATTGCTTTGAATAGTTTCATGGGGTTAGTGTCATCTTTCTTTCCGCAACTCAAGATTACTAAGACAACGAAAATGATAGGAGCGAGAAAGAGTTTTGTTTTCATAGAGAATAATTTTCAGCAAAGGTGAATCCTTTACTTCCCGATAACTAATAGTAATCGCTGAAATCTTACGCGCCCAAAAAAATTCTACGAAACCCCAATAAATCCATTTGATTAATCACTTCACGCGCAACCGGTGTGGAAATCATTGCAGCCGTTGTTGGTCTTTGCACAGCCCCAGTCGAGCCAGACCAACAACAGAAGGGAAAGCAGTGAAAGCTTTACCTTCGTTCGCAATTACTTGGATGCTGAATACTTCGTAACTTCTGGTATCCCGCTTATTTGATAGGGATAAAGTAAGGTCAAAAATTAGAGCGATGACGTCTAAAGTTTTTATTTTAGGGATAATACTAATTTTTATCCATCATTCAGCCTTTTCACAAACAGAGGAAGATACCCAAAATCTTAAACAAGCAAGTGATCTGTTTTCCAATGGAGATTATGAAAGTGCCATTATTCAATACACCAAAGTCATTGAGCGCAGCAACTATTATGATGCTTACTACGGCAGAGGACTGTGTTATTATATGTTAAAAAAAGATACGCTTGCCCTGAAAGACTTCTATAATTCCGAAGTTTCATTGCATCATCAAGCCGATACGAATTACTTTTGGTTTAGAGGTCAATCTCATCATCGTTTGGATCAATGGGAATGGGCGTTAAAAAACTATCGGCAAGCTGAGTTGAACGGCATGTCGTTAAAGGGGCAACTTGGCCTAAGCCTAGGAACAGTTTGTTACTTTTTAGGATTAACTGAGGAAGCTCATAATTATTTGATTCGTTATTTGTCCTATAACAAAGGAGTAGAGGGTGCCTGGACAAATCTTGGTTGGATTTATTTAGAAAAGGAGGAATTTGATTCTGCAGAATATGCCTTTGAAAGGGCCTATTTGCTTGCTAAACAATCAACAGAAGATAGCATTATCCTGGCAAAATGCCTGAATAACTGGGGGTATGCTCAAGGACTAAATGGAAAATTTGAAAAAGGAATATATCTCATAAGATATTCTATTAAGTTGGATCCAAACAATTCTTTTGCATATAGGAATATGGGTTATTTGTACATGAAAAAAGGCGATAAAGTAAATGCTTGCGGAAATTTAAAAATTGCTCTCGACATGAATATAGAGGAAGAGTGGGGTAGAAAATATATTAATGAATTACTGATTTTATGTAAATAAAAAAAGTGTTACATCGAAGAGCCGGTTTTTATCGTTGGCGGCAAGCTTAATGCTACCCTAATTTACAAGATGACAATCAGACAGCAAGAAAAAAACAAGTAATGCGTAATTTGGATAAACAGTTGAGTATAATGGGCCATTCATTTCATTTAGTAAATGCTCTTGCTGGATTTATAGTTCTTATTGGAAATACCCTTTGGCTATTGAGAATTATTTACACGTATTATGAATATCATTTTACAGACTGTCTTTTTCTTGTAATGATTCCGGATTGGATCTTAATATTGAATTCTTTTTTTGCATCGTCGGGGATTTATTTAGGAGTTTTAATAATTAAGAAGCGAGTAAATCCTATAAAATGGTTTTTGATTGATCTTGGATTTACGTTATTTGTTATTTCGATGGAAGTTTTCTATGTAGAATAAACTATTGACAACAACCAGATTAAATGAATCTTAATTCCTGACGCGTAGTGTCCTCGCCGTGGCGGCGTTGCGACGCCGGGCGATACAGCGGTTATCAATGATGCAGAATAATCATTAAACACTTACTCCTGTTGAACCATGAAAAATAGAAACTTACTAATTCTTATTGCCGGACTCTTTAGTTTTTTCATAAGCTGTAAAGGACAAACAAAGAACGAACCTCAAATCATTGTGAGTGACAAATTTAAAGTTGGACAAGTCTGGAGGTATGACAACAGACCAGGCGAAGACAGCTCAACGTTGACAATACTAAAGATTGAGAAATATGAAAAGGGAGACACCATCATCCATATAAGAATTGACGGCGTTAGGATTTATAACCCGCAATTACCAAGCGGTTACTCTGACTTTATTGCGCATTTGCCTTATTCGGAAAAGGCCTTATCAAAATGCGTAACATCGTTAGTTGGACAAAATGATACTTTGCCTGACTTTTCAGAAGGATACAAAGAATGGAATGAAGCTTTTGATAATGGTAAGGCTGGTTGTTGGACGGCAGACATAAAAGAAGCGGTTGATGGAATTGACCAGGCTATGCGACCAAAGAAGGAAAATTGATTGCTGCTGGTTGGCAGTGACAGCTTCAATCTGCGGGCTTAATATTGACAATTGATTTCAACATAGTAAAATGAGAAAACGTATCGCAGCAATCAAATATAAAATTGAAATGACAGACTTCATGAATTCTGAATAAAAACAAACTATGAAAATTTACAGACAAGGAGCAGTTGGTGCATTGCTTGACATATATGAACAGGCAATTTCAGATTTAAAAAAAGTAATTGAAGACATTCCGGACAATGCTTTGACTATATTCACAGACCCTCACACAACTGACGAAAACTGTAGATCTATCCAGACCATTTTATCTCATGTTGTAAATTCCGGCTACGGTTATGCGACCAGCATTCGTAATCTGAAAGGATATAACATTAGACGTCCTGACAAAACCTTTCATTTAACCATTAAAGAATATTTAGATGACCTGACTAACGTTTTCATCTATACTGAAAACGTTTTTAAAGAAATTAAAGACAATGAATTAGAACAATTTGACGATTCCTTGAAGATCAAAACAAGCTGGGGGCAATTGTACGATACAGAGCAACTGACCGAACATGCAATCGTACACATTCTCAGACACAAACGGCAAATTGAAAAAATTAAACGAAACGAATTGAAGTAGCAACTATCACCCATATAGTATTGCCAGGACTTGACAATATCTATCCATATTTATCGGGAGGCTGAAAAGTATAATCTTCTTCTGTTTACTTCGCAATCATCAACGGCAATTCATGAACAACTCCGTTATCCGACAGCTGCAACAGATAATATCCGTTCTTGAGTTGATGCAAATCTATTTCATGAAGAATGCTTCCATCATTCGATGAAACACTTTCTTCAAACAAAATTCTTCCTGACAAATCAATCACCTGAATATGCACCTCATTATTCATCACGCCATTGATATCAACATTGAAAATTCCATTCGAAGGATTAGGATAAACCCGGAGATCAAACGGATCAGCAGTGATACTCTCACCTTCCTTCACGGCAAGCGTAGTAAAAATTTTAGAAGTGGAATAAGCTGAATGCTGACTTCCGCAATCTTCACGAATCTGCCATTCATATTGGCTCGATGGTGTTAGACCGGTCAATTTGTAGGACGTTTTTATTCCGGTAGTGATCTTCTTTTTCAGCCATGTAGCCGATGAAGTAAGTTTATATTGAATGCCAAAACCGGAAGGCGTACCAACAATGTTCCATTTCAAAGTTGCCCCGGTTGATGTGATCTTAGCAGTGGAAAGATTGGTTGGAGTATTAAATGAAGGTGCAGCTACCTGAACACTTGCTGATGCTGTGCAACCCGCAACATCAGTTACAGTGACGGAATAAGTGCCTGCCGCTAATCCACTCACGTCTTCAGTTGTTGCTCCGTTTGACCAATGATATATGTAGGGAAGTGTACCTCCTGACACGGTGAGACCGATACTTCCATTATTGCCCGGACAGGTTTCGTTCGTGACATTACTGGAGAGTGATACATTGCAAACGGAAGAAAGCTTGACAATCCAAACATCTTCTTCCCCGTGATTGCCGGTTACATCACCATCGTTGGATTCTGCATATCCGGCGAGAAAATAATTTCCAGCACCGTCAGTCTGAAAAGCAAAATCATATTCTTCCAAAGAGCCACCCACACTTTTCTGCCACTGAATAGTTCGTGATGAATCCAGCTTCGCGATCCAAAAATCCAATCCGCCGTGATTGCCGGTTACATCACCATCTTCAGAACCCGAAGGACCATTTATCAAATATCCGCCATCACCGGTTCGCTTGATCCATCTTCCGAAATCATCCCCCGACCCGCCGAAACATTTTTGCCATTGCAATGTTCCGGTGGAATTTACTTTGATGACCCAGATATCATTCAATCCATGATTGCTCGTAACATCACCGTCACTCGACAGCGTAAATCCGATTACCACATAACCTCCATCGGGAGTTTGCTCCACATAGCGCGAAACTTCATCAGCGCTTCCTCCATAACAATGCTGCCACTGAATGCTTCCCGTCGTAGTCAGCTTCACTACCCAATAGTCATCATGTCCATGACCACCACTCACATCACCATCGTTCGAATTGGAATTTCCTGCTACAATGTATCCGCCATCTGTAGTTTGCTGAACGGCAAAGGCATCGTCTGTCGCCGAGCCTCCTAAATCTTTCTGCCATTGAATATTACCAATTGAATCCAGCTTGACGACCCATGCATCTTTACCGCCGTGTCCTCCTGTGACCTGACCATCCTGCGACAACAAAGAGCCGGCAACAACATACCCGTGATCTGTTGTTTGCTGAATGGCATAGGGTGCATCATACAGTGATCCGCCGAGAGTTTTTTGCCATTGAATGGTTCCGGAAGCATCAGTCTTCACCACCCAAAAATCATAGTTGCCGTGGTTGCCGGATACATCTCCCTTATTTGAATTTGAGAAACCCGCCATGATGTAGCCACCTTCAGCCGTTTGCTTTAAAGCCCATCCATAATCCTCTCGCGGGCCTCCAAGGCATTTTTGCCATTCAATAGCACCAGAAGAATTTGCTTTTACTAACCAGAAGTCCGCATCCCCGTGATTGCCGGTTACATCACCATCATTGGATTCTGCCGAAGCGCAAAAAATAAAACCGCCATCGTTAGTTAATTCAAGTGAGCGCGTGAAATCGTCGAGCGTTCCTCCGTAACATTTTTGCCAGTCGAGCTCGGGTGCCTGTGCCGGCGATGACACAACATAGAAAACAAAAAATGATAGCAGCAGTAAATTCGATTTCATAATTAGTTTTTTTGGAGATGAAGAAATGATAACGAGACCTTGATATGTATGGTGGGCAGCAATACAAAAGTAATTTTTTTGCTCTTGGTGACTTTTGCAAAGTTCAAGTTGGGATACGCTGACAGGAGTAGAAAAGGAACTTAGATTTAGTTGCAGAATAAGGAGAGCATTCAGTGCTGCTTAATACCAATCAGTTTTCAAAAGGAGTTTAACTACCGATGCTATCGCTTGAAGCGATAGCATCGGTTTTTGATACGTTCTATTTCGCAATCATCAACGGCAGTGTATGCACCACTCCGTTATCAGACAGGCTGAACAGATAATATCCATTATTGAGTTCGTGCAGGACCAATTCATGAAGAATGCTTCCGTCGCTTGATGAAACACTTTCTTCAAACAAAATTCTTCCTGATAAATCTATCACCTCAATGATCACCTTATCATCTACAACGCCTTTCACATCCACGGTGAAAATTCCATTCGAAGGATTGGGATAAGCGCGAAGATCAAAATTAGCAGCAACGATGCTTTCCCCTTCCTTCAGGGCCAGCGTGGTAAACATTTTGGAAGAAGAATAGCTTGAATGCTGGCTGCCGCAGTCTTCACGAATCTGCCATTCATATTGACTTGATGGACTGAGGCCGGTTAATTTGTAGGAAGCTTTTGTTCCTGTACTGAGCTTTTTATGCAGCCATGTGGCCGATGAAGTGAGTTTGTATTGAATGCCAAAACCGGAAGGCGTTCCTGCAATATGCCATTTCAAAGTTGCAGATGCTGATGTGATTTTAGCAGTGGAAAGAGTTGTGGGTGTACTGAATGAAGGTGCTGATACCTGAACGCTTGAAGAAGCTGTACAGCCTGCAACATCAGTAACTGTGACGGAATAAGTGCCTGCCGCCAAGCCGCTGATATCTTCAGTAGGCGCTCCGTTCGACCAATTGTAAGTTAAGGGAAGGGCTCCTCCCGATACAGAAAGATTAATACTCCCGTCATTGCCGGTACACGTTTGATTGGCTGTTGTGCCGGAAAGTGAAAGATTACAATTGGCTGCAAGTTTTACAACCCACACATCCTGATCTCCGTGATTGCCGGTTACGTCACCGTCTGTAGATAAAGTAAGACCGGCGAGAAAATAATTTCCTGCTCCGTCTGCTTGAAAGGTGTACATATAATCTTCCTCCGATCCACCAAGAGTTTTCTGCCACTGAATATTTCGGGATGTATCAATCTTGCATATCCAAAAATCATTGCTGCCGTGATTGCCTACTATATCTCCATCCGAAGAACCGGCGGCACCGGCTATCAAATATCCACCGTCAACAGTTTGTTTAACCCATCTTCCGAAATCATTCCGCGAGCCGCCGAAGCATTTTTGCCATTGCAGGGTTCCGGAAGAATTAATTTTGATGACCCAGATATCATTAGATCCATGATTTCCGGTAACGTCACCATCTTTTGACTTTGCAAATCCTATCACAACATAACCGCCATCAGAAGTTTGCTGAATACATCGCGCAACATCAGAACCAGTTCCTCCATAACAGTGCTGCCATAGAATACTTCCTGCTGAATTCAGCTTTACCACCCAAACGTCATCGCTTCCATGACCACCGCTCACATCACCATCGTTAGAAGCAGAATTGCCGGCCACAATGTAGCCACCATCTATAGTCTGCTGAATGGCATAAGCATCGTCAATTGCTGTGCCGCCCATATCCTTTTGCCATTGGATATTTCCTGTTGAGTCAATCTTTACAATCCACGCATCTTTATCGCCCTGGCTTCCCGTAACATCGCCATTCTGTGACAACACAGAGCCCGCAATTATATATCCATGATCAGTTGTTTGCTGAATGACATACGGTGCATCGTACAGCGAACCGCCATACGCTTTTTGCCACTGAATATTTCCTGAGGCATCGGTCTTCACCACCCAATAATCATAGTTGCCGTGATTGCCCGTTATATCACCGTCATGAGAAATGGAAAAGCCGGTAAAGATGTAGCCTCCGTCTAAGGTTTGCTTCAAAGACCAGCCATAATCATCGAGTGTACCGCCCAGACATTTTTGCCATTCAATAGTTCCCGAAGCATCTGCTTTCACCAGCCAAAAATCTGCTTCGCCGTGGTTGCCGCTTACATCACCGTCATTAGATTCTGTAGATGCGACAAAAGCAAAACCACCGTCACTGGTTAATTCAAGGGAGCGTGTGAAGTCTTCAAGAGTTCCTCCAAAACATTTTTGCCACTGGATATCGGGCGCTTGTGCCTGTGATGATGTAATGAAGAAAACAAGCAACGAAAGCATTAGTGAATACGATTTCATGATTTTAGGTTTTAGAAATGAAGATATGATGATTGGTTAAGACGTTTATGAGGGAAATCATCCTGTTTTGCCAGTTACTTTTAAGACAAGGCATAGGCTCACCGTCAATACGAAAAGGAACTTTTAATAGTTACCACTTAGGAGATATTTTTCTGACTAAATTGTTTTACCCTTTTCTTCCTTTCGGCTTCAGGATTCTCTGAAAGTATTCCTCAATAGTTTCACCCGCTTTCATTGGAAAAGTTTCAACAGCAGTAGTCACCTCATCAAAGAATGCATTGTACTCCCCGAAAGTTTTTGCTAATAATTTTTCATCACCGGTTTCCCAATAATGACCTTCATCAGTGACTTTGAAGTCAAGAAAATATTTTTTGCTCAGGTATTTCAACAGGTGAATGATGAGCTTGTGTATTTCTATTCCCGCAAACTGTGTTTTCACCGAGAGCATGTACAGGTATCCCTGCTCTTCCTTCTTCTTTGAGTTGCCCCAAAATTTCAGGTTTATTCCGCTGCTCATTCTCCCGTTAGACAAGAAACACAAATCAACAGTTTCACATTCAGGCGGGGTAAAGAAGATGCCGTAGATATCGTCGTTGTACTTTTTTTTTCCGATTGAGTTCGGAGGAAATTCTGTTTCGAAAATGTGATACGGCCATTCATTGGCTTCTGCGATGTCTTTTATTTCCTCGATCATTTCCTGCAATGAGGATTGAGGATTGAAGCGACCGGAATAGTACAGAGATAGACCCATAGATTGAAGGTTGGAAATCAGTTTATGACGTTAGCAGGGCAATTATGTTTTTCACTTCTTCATTAAATGGCTCCAAATCTTGTTTCGTAATAACACCATCAGCCAATTGACCGGCGATAATCCAAATGTAATTCGAGCCGGTCATTCTATCGTACCTGCGTGCTATCCCCTTATCAAAATCCGTTATTGATTTGTAGAGTAAATGATAAGTATCGTGGTGATCTTTGTTTTTCAATTTCCATTCACTGATAATGGCTTCCAAATTTTTAATGCCGGTTTTTAATTCATGCTGCAATCCTTTTTCAATTATTTGCCGCGCAATTTTCTTTTCTGGTTTTGAAAGTTCGTAATACATAATTTAAATTTTTCATGGCAAAGATTAAAAATGTTATTGCGTACTCCATCTTCATGTTAATGCGGGCGTACGACAAATTTCAGCTCTTGATATTTCTCGTAAAGACGCGGAGGCGCAAAGAAGAGAAACAGACAAATTTTCAATGAATTTTTCTTTGCGGCTTTGCGTGACCCGGATGTTTGTCATGCACCCGTTAATTTGTTCAATTTAACTGCTCTCACAATTTTCTTTAGCTTCGCTTCGCAAAAAATCTTTTGAAGCAGCTTCTCTCCATATCATTATCCATCTTCTTCTTGTTCACAGCAGCAGGATATTATCTCACATTTCTTGCTGCCGATTACAGTGCAAAAAAGGAGATAGCCCAGCAGATACAATCTCAGGAAAATTCTGAACAAATGATTCAGCTTTCATTTTCGAGAGAGGAACTTCAAAAAGAAATTCGCTTCACAAACTCCCGGCAAAACGAATTCATTTATCAAGGCTGTCATTATGATGTGGTGAAATCATTTTTTTCAGGAGATAAAATTTCATTCTTCTGCCTGACGGATAAAAAGGAAACAACGCTCTTCACCGAATTCGGTAAACAATTGACCGAACATTCTTCCGGAAACAACGCATCAGGAAAAATATCTTCCAAGCCGTTGATGCAGGATTGGTTTTTCCAACTTCCAACTTCAGAAGTACCTACTGAAACTTCAGCGCCTCTTTCTTCAAGCGAAGTTTTTTTTCTTCCCGGCATTCCTTTTAAAATTCCGTCTCCACCTCCGAAAGGGTAACAAAAACGAAGAGCAATTCTTTGTTGCATGATTTACTGAGTCATGCTCTTTCCATTTTCTTTCACTCTTACATTCTAACGATTACGGTTTTCCCTTGAGGCAAATTTTTCTTTTGATCCTTTTATGTTGTTGCATCATTACTGATGCGCAGCAATCGCTTTGGGGTGTAGTGAAAGATAAGAGTACCGGCAAGCCCATGTACAACGTCACTGTTTACATTCCGGAACTGTTGCTGGGAACCGTTACTGAGGAGGACGGCGCTTATCAATTTTCCGGAATGGCTTCCGGTACTTTTACCATTACATTTTCTTATGTAGGATATGCTCGTGTGATCAAAACGGTTTCACTTGAGGGCGGAAAAGACACACTGAATATCTACATGGAAGACAATGAAATTGAAACTGAAGAGGTGGTGGTCTTCGGAACAAAAAATAACGACCCTGACAGAACTCCAATAAATATCTCAACCATTTCACAGCAAGAGGCGCGTGCAAAAGGAAGTTACTCCATCAGCGATGCACTATCGAAACTTCCGGGCATGAGTCAGCTTTCAACGGGCGTTGGAATTTCAAAGCCGGTGATCCGTGGCTTGTATGGAAACAGAATTCAAACACAACTGCTGGGCATTCGCTTCGACAATCAACAGTGGCAGGATGAGCATGGTTTGGGTTTGAACGATGTGGGTATTGATCGAATCGAGATTATCAAAGGTCCTGCTTCAATTATGTATGGCAGTGAAGCCATTGGCGGCGTACTCAACGTCATTGAGGAAAAACCTGCAGAAGTGAACACAAAGCAAGGTGATGTAAATGCGAGATTTTTCAGCAACACTCTTGGTGGATCACTTGATGTTGGCTTCAAGGGGTCGAATGAAAAATTGAATTGGCGTATTCGCGCGGGTGCTGAATCAAATGCTGACTACAGTGATGGAAACGAGAAGCGTGTTTTCAATTCTCGCTTCGATGGTTATATGGCCAAGGGAACGCTTTCATTCAAAAAGAAAAACTGGTATTCGGCGAATAACTACATGTTTTCACTGAATCGTTTTGGCTTTATTCTCGACACTTCATTGAACCATGTTGACACCACGGTATCGCGGTGGAGCCGCGATTTTACGGGGCCTCACCATCAGGTGCTGTTCAATATCCTCACCACACAGAACACGATTTACAGAGGCAGAACAAAAATTAAGATCAATGCAGGTGCTCATGTCAATCACAGGCAGGAGCAGGAAGGCGGAAATAAAATTTCGCTCGACATGTTGCTTTATACGGTGGATGCTGATGCGCAGTTTGTAAGAAATGTGAATGAGAAAACAGAATTCACTATTGGTCTTCAGCCAATGTTTCAAACGAATCACAACAGCGGAAAGAAAGTAATTGTGCCTGATGCGAATCTGTTTGAGAACGGAATTTTTGCATACCTGAAAGAATCATGGAGCAAGGTTATCCTGGAAACAGGGTTGCGGCTGGATGTAAAAAATATTAAGGCGTTTAAAACAACTAATTATGACTTCGCCGATTCAGGATTGATCAATCAAAACCATTATTTCATTGTGCCGAATGGTTCATTGGGAATTGCATTCAAGCCGAATGAAAATTTCACAGGCAAACTAAATTTCTCCAGCGGTTATCGTGCTCCTAATCTTGCCGAGTTGTATTCAAATGGGTTACATGAGGGAACCTTTCGATGGGAGGAAGGAGATGCAGATATGAAATCTGAAAACAACATCAACGTGGAACTTGCCGCCACTTATGAGACAAAAATTTTGTCAGCGAATATTTCAGTTTACAGAAATCAAATCTTCAATTACATCTATCTCAATCCTACCGGTGAACAATTTGTAGGCTTCGATATTTACCGCTACGTGCAGAAGGATGCGTACATGCAGGGTGGAGAAATATCAATTGACATCAGCCCTCAAACAGCTCCTCTTGATTTTTATGCAAGCTATTCGATCATTCGCGGAAAAACTTCTGATGATGAAAATCTTCCTTTCATTCCTTCCGATAAAATTGAAGGGGAGATTCGTGTGAATCTTTTTAAGGCAAAACATCCTGATGAAACTTTCATTAAAGCCGGGGTTGAATACAACTTCACACAAGATCATGTTGGGCAGTTTGAAACTCCTTCCCCTGCATACACCCTCGTAAATGCGGGCGCAGGAACAATACTTCATTTCCAAAAACAAAATATTAAATGTTCACTCGTGTGTAATAATCTCTTGAATGAAGCATACTACGATGCTTTGTCGCGATTCAAAAATTACAACCTACTGAACATCGGCAGAAACGTCAACCTTAACATTCGAATTCCATTCTGAATTTTTCTCTGACTAAAAATTTTTCCTAACCAAAATCAACTAAACAATGAACACAAAAATGAGTTTTAAGTTTTTTACGATGCTCTTTGTAGCATTATCGGTTGTTGCTTTTTATTCCTGCAAAGGAGATGAAGACAAAAAGCTACCACCCATCATTGAATTGGAATCAGGCGCCGGTTTAACCAATGCTGATGCGACAGTCGCCAAGGGCGATTCAATTCACGCAGGAGTACATGCCGAGAGAACGGAAGATGAATTGAACACGTTCGATGTATCCGTTTTTTATGACGGTGCAACAACTTCAACAAGCATTCATGATGAAGCTCTCAGTGGCAGTGAATCAGATGATGGATTTGATCGCGACATTGATTTCGCAGTTCGTAATCAGGCGGGCAGTGAGAAATATGTTTTCACTGTTACAGACAAAGACGGAAACATATCTACCGCCTCATTTACGCTGACAGTGCAGTAAATTTTTTTGCAGGGCAAGCCGATGCAATCGAAAAGGAATGCACCGGCTTTTTTTTTGAAGGCTGAGCAATTGCCTGAAAAAGGCAATGGAGAAACAATTTCTCTGCGAAAATTGTCTGAAGAAAATTTCCCTTCGTCGAATTCGTTTTTCTCGCTGTTGAATTTGACTTAATTTCGGCAACTCTCTTATCATGGAAACGAATATTAACAACTATCAGCTTCTCATTCGCAAACTCGATGAGTTTATTCGCAAGTTCTACCTGAATCAACTTTTGCGCGGCGCGATTTACACGGGTGCGCTGTTGCTCGCATCATTTCTCATCATCAATGTGCTCGAATATTTTTTCTATTTCTCTTCCACCATCAGAACCATTTTGTTTTTTGGCTTCCTGGGCGGCGCATTGTTTGTTTTGATTCGATGGGTTGCACTCCCGTTGATGCATTATTTCAGACTCGGAAAAATTATTTCGCAGGAAAAGGCAGCGAGCATCATCGGCTCCCATTTTTCAGAAGTGCAGGACCGGCTGCTGAACATCCTGCAGTTGAAGAGGCAAATGAGTGGGGATGATTCCTCACTCATTGAAGCGAGCATCAATCAGAAAATTGTTGCGCTCAAGCCGATTGCCTTTTCTTCAGCAATCAATCTTTCAGTGAACAGAAAGTATCTGCGCTATCTCGTTCTTCCCGTTCTTGCTTTGGCTTTCATTCTTTTTTCTTCGCCCAATGTAATCAAGGACAGTACGTTGCGTCTCATTCATCACAACGATTATTTCGAGAAGAAGGCGCCATTTCAATTTGCTGTGGTGAATTCAAAACTTCAAACGGTGCAGTACCAGGATTATGAAGTGAAGATCAAAGTGAGTGGTGAAGCATTGCCCGGTGAAGCGAGTATTGAGATCAGTGGCTTTCAATATCCGCTCACAAAAAAATCTTCCAGTGAATACACTTACAATTTTGTGAAGCCTCAGAAAGACATTCCCTTCTACATCACTGCAAACGGTTTTCGCTCCAAAGATTATTCGCTGAGAGTATTACCGAAGCCGATCATTGTAAAGTTTAGCTCGGAGTTGAATTATCCGTCATACACGGGAAAGAAAAATGAAACACTGCAGAACATCGGCGACCTCACTGTTCCTGAAGGCACAAAGATCAATTGGCAATTCCTTTCTCAAAATACTTCTGAGGTCAGCATAAAATTCGGCGACGAAACTTATCCTGCCATGAAGAGCAGCGATGATGTGTATGAATTTGCGCGCAGGGTGAAAAATGATGTTCCGTATACGGTGTTTGTTTCCGGCGATCAGCTTCCGAAGGCAGATTCAATCCGATACTCCATTACTGTTGTGCCCGATCGCTACCCTGCAATTTCTGTTTCGCAGGTGAGTGACAGCACAAATAAAAAGTATTTGTATTTCGCGGGTGAAGTAAGTGATGATTATGGTTTGAAGAATGTGTACTTCAAATACAAGATTGAAAAGCCGGGAGAAGAAAATTCTTCTAATGAAAAGTATGAGAGCGCTCCCATTAATTTTTCTTCAGGAAAATATTCACAATTCTCTCACTATTGGGATTTGAATTCTGTAGGTTTGAATCCGGGCGACCAGATCACTTACTACTTTGAGGTATGGGATAACGATGGCGTAAACGGAAGCAAGTTTACGCGCTCGCAGGTGATGACATTCGCGAAGCCGACAGATGCGGAGATGGAAAAACAAACGGACCAGGAAAATGAAAAGATCAAGAAGGACCTGGAATCGTCTATGAAGGAAGCGGAGCAGTTGAAGAATGAATATGAGAAACTGCAGAATGAATTGCTGAACAAGAAAAATCCTTCGTGGGAAGACAAGAAAAAAATTGAAGATCTTTTGCAACGCCAGCAAGAGCTGAATAAAACCATTGAAGACACCAAGAAATCTTTTTCACAAAACCTCGAAAACCAAAAAGACTACAAGCAATTCGATGAGCAAACAAAGAATAAAGCTGAAGAGCTGCAGAAGCTGATGGATGAAACATTGACTCCTGAAATGAAAGACATGATGCAGAAGCTTCAGGAGATGCTCGACGAATTAAACAAAGACAAAACGCTTGATCAGCTACAAGATCAAAAGTTGAACAATGAGCAACTGCAAAAAGAATTGGATCGCATGCTTTCCCTCTTCAAGAAATTGGAGTTTGAGAAGAAGATGAACGATGCGAAGAGCAAACTTGATTCACTCGCGAAAAAACAAGATGACCTGTCTAAGAAGACCAACGACGCGGATAAGAATTCAAAGGGTGATAAGGAGAGTAAAGAAGCGAAGCAGGACTCACTGAGCAAAGAGCAATCAAAGCTTCAGGATGAATTTAAAGACGTAGAAAAGAATTTAGACAAACTCGATTCGCTCAACAAAGATTTGGATCACCCTGAACAGATGCCTGATATGGAACAGGAGCAGCAACAAACAGAGCAGGAACAGCAAGACTCAAAGGAGAATCTTCAGAAGAAGAATAACGGCAAGGCAAGTCAGAATCAAAAGAACGCTGCACAGAAGATGAAAGAGATGGCGAAGAAGATGGAGAGTGCGATGCAGGGTATGCAGGCGCAGCAGGATGAAATGGACATGCAGGCAGTTCGGCAGATTCTCGAAAACCTGATTAAGATTTCATTCGATCAGGAAGATCTTGTCAATAAAACAAAGGGAGTCAACATTTACAATCCTCAGTATCTTGACATGATGAAAAGTCAGAAGGATATTCAGGATGATTTGCAGATGGTGGAAGACAGCATTCAGGAATTGAGCAAGCGTGTTTACCAGATCAAGAGTTTTGTGACGGAACAAGTTGCCAATATCAATAAGAACATGGAGCAGGGATTAAAAAATCTTGAGCAACGCCAGCCCGGACCTGCTTCTTCCAATCAGCAATACATCATGACTGCAGTGAACAATCTCGCTCTTATGTTCAATGAAATAATGCAGCAGATGCAACAACAAATGTCGTCGCAGATGCCGGGAGATCAGATGTGCACAAAACCCGGAGGGAAAAAGCCCGGCCAATCTTCACTCGGTCAAATGCAGAAACAGTTGAATGATAAAATTCAGCAGCTTGGGCAGCAGATGAAGGATGGAAAAATGCCAACAGATAAACAAGGTGGTCAGCAAATGAGTCAGCAACTTGCGCAGATGGCGCAACAACAAGCGCAGATTCGTGAAGCGCTTCGTAAGATGAATGATGAGCTGAACAAAGACGGAAAAAATTCTCTCGGCAATCTTGATAAATTGCAGAAAGACATGGAGAAGACTGAAACTGAATTGCTGAACAAGCAAATGACCGGCGAGATGATGAAGCGTCAGCAAGAAATTCTCACCCGGCTTCTCGAAGCAGAAAATGCGGAGCGGCAGAGAGAGACTGATAACAAGCGCGAGTCAAATACAGGAAGGGACATGGTTAAGAGACTTCCTCCTGAAATTGAAGAGTACCTTAAAAAGAAACAAGCAGAATTAGAGTTGTACAAAACCGTACCGCCCGATCTGAAACCTTTCTACCGCGATTTGGTAGAAGAGTATTACAAGTCATTGCAGCAATAAACACCAAACTAACGCTCGCATGGTTGATTCACAATTAAGCCGTGAAATTGAATTCACGTCAGTCCCGGAAAGCATTAATCTCGTTGAGTCCTTCGTCGAAGAGTTGAAATCAGAACTTGGATGGAGCGAAGAACTGGAGGCTAATGTCCTGGTTTCGCTGAGCGAAGCCGCTAACAATGCCATTTTCCATGGCAACAAATTGGATGCATCGAAAAAGGTTAAGATGAAGATGCAGAAGGAAGAAAAATCCCTTGTGTTTTCAGTAGAGGATGAAGGCTCCGGCTTCAATTTTAATGAAGTGAAAGATCCTACAGCAATTGAGAACCTTGATAAGCCCACCGGGCGCGGAATCTTTCTTATGCGTAACCTCGCAGATAAGATTGAATTCTTCGAAGAAGGAAGAAAGGTGGTCATCACCTTCTTTCTACCTTAGCTCCATGCCGGTTTCTTTCCATTATCAGGTTCCTTCCTTCAAAATAAAAAACAAATACCGAATCATAGACTGGATTTTGCTTATTGCTTTTCTCCAAAAGAAAGTGATAGAGAAAGTGGATTTCATTTTCTGCAATGATGAATTTCTTTTGAAACTGAACAAGGAATTTCTAGCTCACAAAGCATACACTGATGTTATCACCTTCAATTACTCTGAGGCTAACAACATCATTGCAGAAATTTACATCAGCATTGATCGCGTACGGGAGAATGCAATTTCATTCTCCGAAGGAATCCTTACGGACAAATTTTCTTTTGATAAAGAACTAAGCCGGGTGATGATTCATGGAGTACTTCACTGCTTTGGTTACACTGATAAAAATGATCGTGACAAGAAAATGATGCGCCGTAAAGAAGAAGAATGTTTGCGCTTGCTTGAGGAGATGAAGAAAAATTAAACAACTGTTTAAATACAAAGAGTCATTCCAAAACGAGCTATTGATGAAGTCAACGCGAACTCCATCGGAGTAAAAAAAACTTCGGCGGAGTCGCTGGCTTTTGTGAAGCGACTGCAGATCATTTTGAAATTATTATCAGTAAAATTAAACACTCGTTTAATTTTACTCACCGATTTATTTTCTGATGAATCCCTACCTTTGCGCTTCACTTCTCAAATTTATTGTCAAGAAAGTTTAGTATGTTTCAATCTTATGATGTCATTGTGGTTGGTGGCGGACATGCCGGATGCGAAGCAGCCGCAGCCGCAGCCAATTTGGGTTCTCGTGTGCTTCTCATCACCATGAACATGCAGACCATTGCCCAAATGAGTTGCAATCCTGCCATGGGTGGTGTAGCAAAGGGGCAAATTGTTCGGGAGATTGATGCATTAGGAGGATACTCCGGTATTGTGACTGATAAAACAGCCATTCAATTCCGAATGTTGAATCGCTCGAAAGGTCCTGCCATGTGGAGCCCGCGGGCACAGAATGATCGAATGCTTTTCGCCCATGAATGGAGGATGATGCTGGAAAGAACTCCTAACGTAGATTTCTTTCAGGATATGGTGAAGGGGTTGTTAGTGAAAGATGGCAGAGTTTCAGGAGTAGTAACAGGAATGGGGAACGAGATTTCATGTAAATCAATTGTCTTAACCAATGGCACTTTTCTCAATGGTATCATTCATATTGGAGAAAAACAATTTGGCGGAGGAAGGGCTGCGGAAAAAGCCGCCACAGGAATAACCGAACAACTCATGGAGCTCGGTTTTGAGAGCGGAAGAATGAAAACCGGAACTCCTCCCCGTATTGATGGTCGCTCGCTGAATTATTCCAAGATGGAAGAACAATTCGGTGATGAGAATCCCGGCAAATTTTCTTTTACGGATACGCCCCATTTAACAAAGCAGAAAAGCTGTTGGATCACGTACACCAGTCAGGAAGTTCATGACATCCTTAAAACGGGTTTCGATCAATCACCCATGTTTTCGGGAAGGATTAAAGGAGTCGGTCCGCGGTATTGCCCCTCAATTGAAGATAAAATAAATCGTTTTGCAGAGAAGGAAAGGCATCAGCTTTTCGTAGAACCGGAGGGATGGGATACTATCGAAATTTATCTTAATGGTTTTTCGACTTCTTTACCTGAAGATGTCCAGTACAAGGCGCTAACAAAGATTCCGGGCTTAGAGCAGGTAAAAATGTTTCGCCCGGGCTATGCCATCGAATATGATTATTTCCCCCCACATCAATTAAAGCTTTCACTCGAGACACACCTGATAGAAAATCTTTTCTTCGCTGGCCAAATAAATGGTACTACGGGATATGAGGAAGCGGCTTGCCAGGGATTAATGGCGGGCATAAATGCTCATAAAAAGATCAATCAGCTTGAGCCTTTTATTCTGAAGCGATCGGAAGCATATATAGGAGTATTGATAGATGATCTTATAACGAAGGGGACTGAAGAACCTTACCGGATGTTCACCTCAAGGGCTGAATACAGGATTTTGCTCCGTCAGGATAATGCCGATTTGCGATTAACCGGGCTTGGGCATTCCATCGGACTTGCATCGGAAGATCGAATGTTCCGCGTGAAACAAAAGATGGAAGCTATTGAAGAAATTATTTCTTTCTTTAAAAAAGAAAAAGTGGAACCGGCTGAAGTGAATCCTTATCTTGTTTCACGAGAAACACCGGAGATTTGGGAAAGAACGACATTGTATAATTTGCTTCTAAGACCGCAGGTAGATTTACTTTCCATTATAGCTGCCATTAGACCGAATGCCTCCTTCACCTCTCAGGCTTCACGTTTCACCTCTCATCTCTCACCTCTCACCCTTAACCAGGAAATAATAGAGGAAGCTGAAATCTTAATGAAGTATGAAGGCTATATTGAGAAAGAAAAGGATCAGGTAAGCAAGATGTCACGGCTTGAGGATGTGCCTATTGTAGCAAGTTTCGATTTTCAAATTATAAAATCTTTATCTACCGAAGCGCGACAGAAGCTTTCGAAAATAAGACCTGCTACTCTTGGCCAGGCAAGCCGTATTAGCGGAGTTTCACCGAGTGATATTTCGGTGCTGATGGTTTACCTGGGAAGGTAGTGAAATAGTTTTGGAAGAATGATGAGAAAAAGCGAAAGAAAGTCATGGCGTTTCCCAATTTCCAGAGCATTAAAACCCTTCTTTTTTTGCTTCTTTAATCCCATCTTCGTTAGCAGTAATTCTATGCGACAAGCTTCACTCCTGTTTATAGCGACAATTTTATTTTTTTCATGTAATCCCGGCTAATCCCGGAGTGCTCCGAAGATTTCGCCTTCGGCAAAGCTGGCAAACGTTATGACGTCATGCTTTGGCATAAGTGCGAAACTAAAAACCTGGCTGCAAGAAATTAACTTTGCCAAACTAAACATTGTTAGAAATGGACAACACAATTCAGCGCACATCGCCAATTGAAATTAATAAAGAGGAGTTCAAAAAAATTGGGTATCAATTAGTAGATACTATTTCCGATTTCATTGACACGATTGATGAAAAACCTGTTACCACCGGAGAAACTCCCGGGCAAATACAAAAGATATTGGGAAATGCTTCAGTGCCTGAACATGGCATTTCGATTTCGGAATTATTTTCTAAGGCTTCTGATTTATTACTCAACCATTCATTGCTAAACGGGCACCCGAAATTTTTCGGATACATAACTTCATCTGCCACTCCAATCGGTGCTTTAGCTGATTTATTAGCGGCTGCTGTTAACCCAAATGTAGGTGCGAATATTTTAAGCCCCATGGCGACCGCTATTGAAAAGCAGACCGTTAAATGGCTGGCTGAATTTATTGGAGTTTCTCCTTCCTGTGGCGGAATATTAGTAAGTGGTGGAAACATGGCAAACCTCACGGCCTTCTTAGCAGCAAGAACCGCCAAAGCACCGAAGAGTTTGAAGGAAGATGGTTTAGTTAACACTCACGGCGAAATGGTTTTCTATTGTTCAAAAGCAACTCACACCTGGATTGAAAAGGCGGCTGTTTTATTTGGACACGGCTCAAAAGCTATTCGATGGATACCAACCGATGCTGACAATAAAATGAACACAGAAATTTTATCGCAAACAATTAATGACGATTTAAAGATTGGCAAAAAAACAAATGTTCAATAAGCCGGAGCCGACTGTAAAAGAAATTAGCTTGAGCAAAAATTATAAGTTCATGTATGAGAACTTTGTTGTTAATACGCAACGAGAGCTTTATCTTTTACTTGAAGAAGATAAAGGCATTGTTGATGTTTTGAAGTTTGACTTTCTGATTTACAAATATGGTTACCCCAATGACGAAGGCTTAGGCGTTCACCCAATGATAAAGTTTGGACTTGGTTTTTACGGATTCTACGTTGTAGAGAATTCTACCTGGATAAGCGAAATGAAAAAGAAACGACCTAAGACGAGCTTTGACTTATTTGCCGACTATAAGCATTACATAATAACATTTAAAGATGTCACTGTAGATGTAATAGGTAAAAAGTATGAAGAAGTTAAATTGACAAATGAACAAATTCATGAGTTGGTAAATCTGCAACTCAACTATTTAAGTCGGAACTAAGAAGGCACAGCTTTATGGGAAAGACAAAAAATTAATCGCAGCTAACAATTAAAAAACAATGGAAAATTCAACATTCATTTTGACTTACATTTTGACTTTTTTGTTCTGCCTGACAGTTACTGCAGGAATAATAATTTTAATAAACAAAGGACTTAAAAGGTTTTTTGAAAATCTCAGTCAGGATAATGATGTTGCAATTTTTTTTCACAAACTGACAATCATAATTATACTATTAGGTGGAATTGGCGCTGCTTTGAAAAGTGGTTATAATACAGGTGAAAGTTCTAATTGGCTGACACTTATCTGGGATTCTGCTGCTCAAGCACAGGAATCATTAGAACGGCTATTGGTGACCTTAATAATTTTGGCAATTACATTTTTCATTCTTCATCTTGTGGCAAGACGTGTAAACAAATGAAAAACTGGACAGAATTTCATATAAGCATTATATATTTTACAGGACTACTTGTGGCACTTGGTTCAAGCATCTTGACTATTTTTTACCTCCGACCAATAAAAAAGACTATAGAAAAAATAACTAAAGGAATTGACTTCTTTTGGGACCGCAGTTTTAAGACAACCATTATACTTGCAGGACTTTTGGGTGCAATGTCCGTTTCATTCAGAAACTGCAGCGGAAATTATACTTATTTGCTTGAATCAAGAAAAGAAACCATAGCAAAAGGATTTGAACAAGTATCTGCTTCATTTAACTACCTGACAATAATTTTAGGACTGTGGTTAATTATATTTTTGATATTACAACTGATGGGAAATAAACATAAAATGCCCGGAGTGCACAAAGATTAGTAAGGAAGGAAAAGAGGTTTTGAATAAATTAAAGAGTATGAGGGCAAAAAAAACTTTAAGGGCAATAATAATTGTGGCGGTTTTATTATCCAATATTGGCTGTGATCAAATTTCAAAAACAATTGTCCGTAGGACGATTGATTACAATCAAAAAATAGGAATGGTAAGCAATTATCTGACTTTGACAAGGGTGGAAAACTCAGGAGCGTTTTTAAGCGTTGGAAACTCGTTGTCAAATCCCATTAAAATTATTCTTCTTTCAATTTTCCCATTAGTGGCAATAGGATGCGCACTATTATTTCTTGTCCGGAGCACAGATATTTCAAAGATCACATTAATAGGACTGTCCTTTATAATCGGTGGTGGTATAGGAAATATTTATGACCGAATAGTTCATGGGTCTGTAACTGACTTTTTACATATTAATTTTGTAATTTTTCAGACCGGTATTTTTAATATGGCTGATCTTTCAATAATGATGGGAACGTTTTTAATTTTAGCTCAATCTTTTTTTAAGCTTACGAGAGTCATCCCATCTAAATGGAAAGGATAGCTCCGCATGTATGACAATAAGTGCGAGTATAGTCAATATCAATTATTATGAGACAATCATAGCTATTTCTGTTCTTACAATCTTAGTTGCCTTGTGCAAAGTCCGGCTTGTAAATAATTTATGGTTTCGTTGGCTCAATTTATTTTTTTGCTGAGACAATTTTATACTTTTAATACCGCTTTTTGATGGGCTTTGGAAATGTTTATGCATCATTCTTAAACCGGCTAATGGGGCTATTGGACTTTTTTAAAAGAAACAAATCAACCGGGACGGACCGTAAACTGAAGCAGTCAACTGAAACGATAGACAGGTCTCAGTGGACGGGTAATGACTTTGAATTTTTAATTGCGGGTGACATTGACATAACAATGGATAACTACAACCATGTAATGACTCCTGATTCTTTTGATTGGACTAAGATAATAAAAAACGATTGGACCTATTATCAGGTTGGAGAAGATGAGTTTAGTCATTCATTGGAACCCCCAGGCATACAAATGACATTCAACAAAGAAATTGCGTTTGACAAGGCAAAGAAAATTGCGGATGAGGTAGTGGAAAAAATCAATTCAACCGGACAGAAAGCGGAATTAGTGATATTGGACAAAACGAAAGTATATAAATTTTGAATGACTAAAAATGAAATCAGGGCTGCATAGTAGTAGTTATAAAGATAAAATTATGAAGGCACGAACTCACGTATTGGTAGTATTTACTTTGATGATAGCCTCGGTTTCGTTTTTTTTAGGATCTTGTAATGGTCAGGCAAAACCCCCTGACTCTTCAAATTACTTTATCCAAATTAAGGAACAAGCTGAAGCTATGGCACAATTACTTCTAAAAAAAGACTTCAAGTCATTTGCTAAATTCACCCACCCTAAAATAGTGGAAATGATGGGTGGTGAACAAAAAATGATAGAAGGAATGGAAAAGGATTTAAAAGAGATGGAATCACAAGGAACTGGTTTCCTAAATGTCACTATCGGAGAACCTTCTAAAGTTATCGTTGTTAACAATGAACTTCAATCTACAGTACCTCAAACAATCGAGATGAAAGTTCCTAATGGCAGACTGGTTGCCAAATCTACTTTGATTGCAATTTCGACTGATAACGGAAAAACCTGGTATTTCATTGACACATCCGGAAAAGACATTCAAGCTATGAAAAAAATATTTCCCAATTTAAGCGAAGAATTAGTAATTTCTGAAAAACAACAACCTATATTTTACAAGGATTAAAAAACGAACGAATGACTATGGAAAAACTTCTGATCGCATGAGGAACCTGAGCAGCAACCTGGATTTCTTATGCCGGGCTAAAGGGAGAAGAAATTTTGTATCCATTATTTAAGATAAGAATTTGCATCGTGGAGCGTGAATGTGGTTTTGAAAAAGCTCACACATCAACAACCCGTAATGAAAAATATTTATCACCCTCCCGACTTCGATGAGATCATTTCCCGCATCAACAAGCTCACGCCGGATTCACAACGGCGGTGGGGGAAGATGAGTGTGAATGAAATGATTTGCCACATCACAGACCAAATGCGCCTTGCCATTGACGAGAAGAAGACGCAGTATCCTTTTAACCCGGTTGTGCAGTTTTTTGGAAAGATGATGTTTGTCTATGGATTCAGATTTCCAAAAAATTTTCTCACTGTTCGTGAGATGAAACAAAGTCCCAATGGCGACGGAACCAGGCCCGTCAATTTCAGACGGGACCTTGAATCCCTCATACACGTGCTGAATGAATTTGTTTCAAAGGATAAGAACTACTCATTCTCATCTCATCCGGCCTTCGGGCAAATGAACAGAAAGGAATGGGGCATCATGGTGTATAAGCATCTTGATCATCACCTGCGGCAGTTTGGTGTTTGATGCTACTTATTTCACGGTTCACTTTTCATGGGAAGCGGTTCTCCTTCAGGAGCTAAAGGCGCGCAAGGCACTTCTCACCTTTTCAAAATAAAATCAGCGATCATCTTCAATACCTCGGGAGAAAAAGTTTCTTCAATCGTTCCGTACTCTGAAGGCATGCCTGTAGTTGCATGTTGCATGAGATGATTCAAGCCGGGCATCACAACTACTTTATTAATTTTTGATTGTCCGTTTTGCATCGTCTGCCCGAATGCCTCACTATTTTCTTTAGCCGGAACTTGTATATCCTTCTCTCCATAAATGGCAAGGATGTCACACTTCAAAGTTTTCAAAGCCGGCTGCGGATCATAGTTGATAAATGACTGCATCCACGGCAATATCATTTGATTCGCCAGCACCTCAATGGATTTTTCATCCTGTAGATTTGGAACATATTTCAGTTCGTCTTCTGAAAATTGTTTCCTCCCATTATTCAGAAGGGTTGAAATCGCTTTGTGCTTTTCATCGGTAGTCTTCTGTGTCTTAATCGTATCAATCATTTGCTGAAAGAGCATTAAGTACTTCTTCGCTACTTCACCCGGTACTCCTGATCCTGCATAAAATTTTTCATTCTGCAAATACAAATCTCTTCCGCCATCAATAGCAAGCCCGCCGATCATGATGATGAATGAAACTTCACTGTGATTCTTCGCTACCATTTGCGCAATGCCGCCACCTTCGCTGTGCCCGATCAGGCCGATGCGCTTCACATCAACACCTCTTTGTGTTTTCAAAAAGTCAAGCGCCGCTTCAATGTCCGTTGCGAAATCTTCACTCGTTGCCTTCATCACTTCGCCTGTTGTTCCTCCAACCCCGCGATCATCACAGCGCAGTACGGCGATTCCGTTTCGTGACAGATAATCCGCGATCACCAAAAAAGGCTTGTGTCCCATTAATTCTTCATTGCGGTTTTCCTGTCCCGAGCCGGTGATGAGAATGACTGCGGGAAAAGGACCCTTGCCTTCGGGAATCGTGAGCGTTCCTGCAATGGTATTTTTCTGAATGGAATTTGCAAATGTGACATCCGTTGCTGTGTAAGGAAAGGGAGGCTTGGGTTCCTGCGGACGATTGGGTTCAACCGGATTATTTTCCCGGGAAAGGTTCAATGGAAAATCACTTCCATTCTGTGACCACTTTCCTTCAAAGTGATCACTGTTCCATTCACCATGATAAGAAGCGCCCGGAGCAACGGCGAAATCCAATTTTCCCGCAGTGTAATTCACGCTGGAGACGGGAATTCCGACCACTCCCTGGTCAGGACTATCCATTGTTGCAGAAAGATTTCCATTTTCATTTTTGATGTGAGCCACAAATCGCAGGCTCACACCCTGCGCCTGCAGTGTGCCCTGCCAAGTGCCTGCAAGCTGATCAGGAGCCGGCTGAGCCGAGGAAAAAGAAGTGATGGAAAGAAGGGTGAGAAAAGAGAAAAGGGTTTTCATGAGAAAAAGTTTTTAAGTAGTTAGGTAGTTAGACAACCATCTAAATACAAAGGTAAATAGTTTATCTGAAAAAAGAAATGCTGCAACTCTATGTTCAGAAATCCGATTTCATTGTGTTTACTCAACCTCTCGCAGAGTCCTGCGGACAAAATCCGGGTTTATCCGAAAAAAGAAAAGCTGCAACTCTTCATCGCAGCTTTCTTTACATCACCACAAACAAATAATCTTTATTCGCCTCCGTCGGCTATTGCAAGATCGAGAGAATACTGGGCAACATTCTGCCCCAGTGTAAATCCCTGGTCACAATCAAAACTGTAATGAATGCAGCCATACATTCTTGAATTGGCTGCCTCATGTGCCAGGTCGAGGAACTGGTTCGCGTCTGCCGGGAAGAAATGAGCAAGTACTGTTGCGGCAGCTGCCGAAAATCCGCTGTGCCCGGAAGGATAGCTCGGGAAGTTAGGAACACCCATGATGGTTTTAATATCGGGGTTGACATTCGTAGGTCGCGGGAAGTAGTAATAGAATTTATTATCCCATACACAAATGCCGGCGTCTTCCACAGCCATATTCATATAAGCGAGCACGCGTGCTGCACGCAAGGGATTCAGTTGCGCATCATGAATATAAGGAATGGCAATAGCGTTCCAGTGACCGGGCGGAGAATAAGTGCTTGTCCCATCATCCCATTTAAAGGCAATGGCTTGTTCGTCTCTTGTTGCGTGTTTGCTGTAATCGAGGACCTGATTAATAGAAGTCTCAAACTCAGCGGATCCTACTTCAGGTGGCGGCGGAAGACGGAAGTAAGTTGTAACAAGATTAGCATCAAACGTCCAGGGCTTCACATGACCGAAGTTAACAGCGAGTGGTTGCCGTGCAGGAATTTCAAGACTCTTCCAGATCGGTTTTCCGGTGGATGCCCAGTAGTTAGTAATCGAATCCCATTGCGCTACATTACCCAATGTATTTTTCATGCCATCACCCTTTGCGCGGCCGATAAAAATAGCAGCGATGTGTGCTCCCAATGAGTCGCCTGCATCAATATCACTTTGCACATTAGTTCCCGCATACAGGCGGCTGTCCTCCTGGTCTTTTGCTAACTGCGTGAGATAACCTGCTTCGAGAGGAAACATTGATTTCAGAAATGCTCTTGAGAATCCTGCTATCACTGCATCTTCAGAAGGGTAAGACGGAAGATCGGCGATGACAGGAAGATGAGTAGCAATTGAAGCATCGTAAGTTGAAGGCGCCATTCTGTTGTACTGATACTTATAGTGCCATGCTGCAACAAGCGCATCAAAGCTTCCCGCACTCAGGTATGCAAGAGCGCGGCAGGAAAAAGGAGGAGAAGCAAAAGGAACCTTCGGGTAGGAACCAGGATCAGTGCCGTTTGGAAATAAGTAAACGTCTCCTGAATCAGGTGATGACAAGAGGAAATATTTGGCAATAAGCTCGCTCGTAATTTCATTCCAGCGGATCACACCATTGGTTGACCAATAATCAATCTTTTCTTTTTGATCACTTGTAAGGTTTGCACTGATTGATTTCAGAGAAGCCAATTCAGCCAGGTATTCAGATGATAAAATATCGGTGGGCGCATCCAGCGGTGACTGAGTTGCTGAAGTCAGGTAAATTGTTTTCCAGTTTCCTCCACCCGCATCGGTTGAAGCATAAGTATAGGAATCGAATGACCTCCCCGGCTCAATATCCTTTTTGCAAGAAGCAAGAAAAGCTATGAGTGATGCACAGCAAAATATGGTTATTGTAGTTTTCATTTCTTGATTTTTTTGAGTGATTAATTTTTAGTTTACCGGTTTGTCCTCTGTTTTCTTTTCTCCCCAAACCGGGAAGATGTAGTTAACAGCAAGCCCTATGTAAGTTGATTTCCCGATATTACTTCCGGTAAGAGTATAGCCTGCATTAAGGGAAGTATTCAGGCCCCTTGGCTTTGAGAAATAATAATCAAAGCGACCTGCGATTACACTACCATTCATATTGTTGGTGGGGAAACCGGGATCCCACGTTCTCATATCACTGCCGCCAAAGCAGGAGTAAGATTGATAACTTACTTCGGCGAGTAATTTTTTATTGCTGAAGCCCACAGCACCGGCCCAATCAAAGAGATCCGGAACGGTTACTTCATTGGTATAATAAGCTTGTCCCTGGTCATAGTAAAAATCACGATGAATGTTCGGGATGTTGGAGCGATAGGTATAGCTGCCCCGGAGATCAACATAAAATCCTTTATTGAATTTGTAAGAAAGGAGCTGGCGATAACTAATATTGGTAGTACCCCAGCCAACATTCAACGGGACGAAATCAATGAGGTAATTCGAGATCGGTGTTGAGAAACCGAGATTGCCGCCAATCTTGAATTTGCCAGGCCCCAATTTCAGTTCAGCATACTTTGCTTTTACATTCAGGTAAATATCCTGAAATCCATTCTGACCATTAAGGGTGCCCTGGCTTGCATTCGTAATCACGTACGGCATCATCACGATCACATTCAGCCGGTCGAGAATGCCCACGTTAATGCCGGCACCAATGGTTTGCGTGCTTACCGTCCCCACATTTCCGTTGATGCGCAGGGTATCGCCTTCCCAATATTTACTCCAGGCACTGTGGTAGTAAGATAAGCCCGCGCAAATATTTCCTTTCGGAACAAATTCCATATCGGTCGGGGTTTGCGCGTGCAGTGTGAACCATACCGTGCTCCAAATAAGTACAAGACTTAATCTTGCAATGAAGGGTTGATGTATTTTCATTTCACGAAGAATTTTTTTTATTGTGAACAAAAGTATCCTCAAGTTTCATAGAGAAAAACTACTTACCACATCCTTAACAAAAATTTACATCCGGTTAATGATTCAAAGGCTCTGAGTTGAGCAGAGTCAGATGAATTTTTCTCAAAAGTTGAGCGTGGTGTAGTGCGGAGCGTAAACTATTTTTTCGCAGTGTACAAGGAGCAACTGACTACTTTGTCAATGACATTTTTCCTTTTACATTTTCCTGAGTTACGCAGGGAGGGCGGGTGTTTCGTTAACGGCGGAGTCGAAGCGCTTATGTTAATGAAATGTGCTTAGACTCCGTGCAAGACAAAGGTGCAACTAACTTTTGACTTGCAGGCAGATGTTAAATCTTTTCCCGGATATTGATAAGGCTGTACTACAAACTTCCGCCCCTATCCTCTAATCTGCAGAAGAGCGTGTAGGAGCATCACCGCCTGCCCCGTGCAACCGAAGCTTCTTCTTTCGTTAAAGTTTCTGAGTGCGTCTAATCCAATAGTACTGCGGGATCAGAAGGTAGCGGGAACAAAATCGCTAAGGGAAACCTGTGGATAATTCCGGAAATTTGTCGTGCACCCAAATTCGGGGACGAGTAAAATCTGACATCTGAATTTTTATCTTTGACAAAAATCGCCTCCATTGTATCCCACTTTCGTGGTTCTGTTATCCTTTTTGTTTTAGGGGGGATAGTTATTGTTGAATAGGGAGAAGATTCAGGCGCACTTAAGTTATTGCCATTTTAAGAAACATGAAACTGCTAATTTTAATATTTCTATTCCAAACCCAATTATCATTTGGACAAACTTCTGATGAATTAATCCCCTATAGGTCAGGTGAAAAATGGGGTTATTCCACAGGTAAAAAAGAAATAGTCATACAACCTGTTTATGACCTGGCTCTTCCTTTTAATGAGGGAATGGCACAGGTTCTTTTGAATAATGAATGGGGAGTCATTGACAAATCCAATAAGATAATTATTCCCTTTGCCCAACAAAGTCTTGCAGAAATCGAAGGTGATCTTTTCATTAAAGTAATACTAAAAGATGGCGAAGCGAGTATGGGAGTTATTAACTCCGAAAATAAGACTATAATACCGTTTGAATATGAGTATATCAGACCAATAAATGGAATCCTCGAATTAAAAAAACAGAACAAATTTGGCATTTGTGACTACAATGGAAATATATTAATTGCTCCTGTTAATGATTACATCCGTTACATTGAAAAAAATTTGTGCATTCTGAGTAAAGATAACCTCCAGGCCTTATTTAATCTTAAAGGTGAACAATTGACAATGTTTAAATACATGGTGATTGGAGAATATAGAAATAATCTTTCTAAAGTTCGATTGGAAGATCTGTTTGGATTTATTGACAGAAGCGGGCATGAAGTTATTCCCACTGTATATGAAATGACGTATCCATTTTCTTATGGTTATGCTGTAGTAAAAAAGGGTGAGAAATATGGTTTGATTGACACACTTGGAAAGTTTGTCGTTCAACCTAAATATGACTTCCTGCAAGATGTACACCTTGGGATTGCTTCAGCAAAAATTGACAGCGAGTGGGGATTAATTGACATTTCAGGCAGCGAAATAACCAAACCGGAATTCGACGAGATACAAAGAGTTTATAATGGAATAATTGCCGTAAAAAAGAATAATAAGTGGGCCATTATAAATCCGCAAGGACAACTATTGACTTCCTTTGAATTTGATGAAATAAATATAAATGAAGGCAAAGAATCCATCGTTAGGGATTTTGGATTGAAAGAATTAAAAAATGATGAAGGCTATTTATTGGTTTCAAAAGATCAAAAATGGGGTGTGGTTGATCGCGGAGGAAAAACAATAGTAAAAACAGAGTACGATTATATATACCCCTTTACTCACAATGTAGCATTGATTGAGAAAAACAAAAAATGGGCGATTATTGACTCGAAAGGAAATATCAGGACCGATTTTATTTATGACAAATTGGATCCATATATTGCCGGGACATACAATTTGAAGAAACATGGAATTATTTTGTTTCAAAGAAATAACCTGTGGGGTATTTTAGATATCCAGGGGAAAGAAATTACTCCCCCCATTTATGATTTTATCCGGCCGGCAGACGACAACTATTATTCAGTTTTAAAAGGCACAAAAATGGGCGTAATAGATTCTAATGGAAAAGTAATCCTTCCTCTTAAATACGATAAAATAAAAGCCGTTTCTATTTCTGGTTCATTTGATAAAGCCATTTTTATAAATAATCTTTGCTTTATTCAAGCAGACGGAAAAGAGGGGTATGTAAGTAAAGATGGCATTGAATACTTTGAATAAAACAACGGTATTTAACAGTGGTTTGGTAAAAGTGAGAGTGCAGCCCTTGGAAGAAAATTTTATAAGTATGAACCTTACTGCCTCCTACCAAGGTTAGTGCTAAAAATCACTACCTTCGACGACCATGAGGTATATTCTAACGATATTATTTTTTTCGCTTCTGACAGCAATCACTTTTGCAAAGGGTGGTTCAGGCATATATTACATTAAAGGGACGGCATACGGGGCAGACAAAGCAATATTAAAAAATGCCGAGCTCACAGTAAAAGTTGGTGGGAGGATAAAAACAATTAGGACCGATGACCATGGTCAATTTGAAATTGAAGTTCAGTGGGAAAGCGCATGTCCTTCCGGAAGAACAATACTACAGCACAGGTGCGACAACAAAAAGATAAATCCTGAATTCATTTATATCAGATACGATGACAAAGAAGTTAAGGTTAATAATAAATGGAAAAAATACGGACAACTTTTTCCTGAATCTGAAGATAAGATAATAAGAAAAAAAGATTTATACTTCAATTAACAAAATCAACCCGGATTTTGCAGCAGAAGAATTCTTGTTAATGAAAGTTGATAAAGATTTTCTTCCTTGCTCAGAAATCCGATTTCTTAGAGAATTCGGATTTCTTTTCTGGTCAACTGCAAAATCCGGGATAATAACCTTCAAGAGCCGGCTTCCGGCAATGCAGGCGACTGCACTCAAATTAAAAAAGAAACCCGACTTGAAGAATAGTAATTGCTATTTGCTACCTCCACACAAATCAACCAACTCATAGAAATCCATTTTATCTGTCTTAGTCCACTTGGTTTTTCTTATAACGAAACAGTAGATGTTGTTTATTTTAAAAAACTCTGGTCCCAATGTTTCATTGGGGCATTGAAACTCAATTAAGCAAGTTTTTGAATGATAAACCGGTTCTGAATAATAAACTGGTTCTATTATCTTAAACTTATAAGTTACCTTTGAAATTACTTCTCCGCAATTGAAGGTAGCTATTGGTGACTCAATCAATTGAGCTTTGACTGTAATTGTGTCTCCGATTATATGAATTTCTCTTGGCCTCAAAATCGGCTGAGGCCTCTCTATATGAAAATAAGGGCTTCGTTTTAAATAATATTCCTTTTGAGTATAACAAAATCCCTTATAAATTTTATTATCCTTGTCTAAAACATAGAGGTTACTTTGATCAATCATAAGCAATTTGCCCGGTCTTGCATCTTTATACCGATCCGGAAAGATAAATGGAACTAACGTTGAGTCTTTTGTTAGAGTGTCCGAAGCAAGCCGCATCCACAGTGTATCATTCTTTGCGGCCTGATAGTTTAAGACGACTGTATCGCTGACCAAATTGAAAAATCCATTCGCCTCATCATGTAGCAAATCACCCTGGCACTTATAATTAAATGTCTTATCGGAATTGAAACTAATTTGAGTAACGAACCATCCTCCGTCAGCGCAATTTGAAATAAAGTCGCCCGGCAAAAGTGTTTGGGCTGAAACACAAAAGGCGACAAATAAAATCAAAGAGGTCAATATGGTTGCCGGGAAAAGCATTTCTACCAACTGTTTATAGGTTTACGAAGTGGAGTTAAGAGATGAAACTGCCAATCTACCGTTAAATTTTATTAGACGTACAATCTGATGTTACCAATCGTCATCCAATTTCCTGGCTCAATGGTTAAATGGCTAAATTGTCCGTGTTGATCGGGATTGCTATTGAAAACAATTTAGCCATCCCAATCAATCGGGACCATGAAGCAATTTCCTTCTTCACCCTGTAATCTGCGCCATTACACTTTGCATATCAAGAATACCCCAATGCTCAATATATTTTCCATCCCGTAACCTGACGATGTCAATCACATCCATCACCACGCTTTTGTTTGAAGCAGGAATTCCGAAAAATTCCCCTTTATGTGTTGCATGAAATGATTTCCTGGTAGTAACCTTATCTCCTTCGGCAACCTGGTCGTGAATCACCACTTTCAAATCAGGGAAGGCCGGCTTCAGCAATTGATTGAAGAAATAAATAATGGCCTCTGGACCCTGGGGAGATCCCGGAGGCGCTGTCTGGTTAATAAAATCCGGAGCAAAGATTTCATACACTGTGTCAGTGTTTCCGCCTTCGATAAACTCCATGTTTATCCGGGTTACGATGGCTTTGTTTTGTTCTGGTGTCATTTTGTTTATTTTTTTTAGTGAATCAAATGAGTGACTTAATTACAGTGCAAAAGTGGGCATGAAACTAAACCTGCATATAGTGCAGATACGGCTTTGTATGGTCTTATTCCGATTTGTTCCGGAACCGGAGCGGAGTGCAATCCGCAAGCTTTCTGAAAAATTTATTAAAGTGCGACGGATCGGAGAAACCGAGGTGGTATGCAATTTCAGCAATGGATAATTCCGAGTGAAGTAAATAGGCTTTCGCTTCTCTCAGAATCATTTCATCAATCAATTCATGCGCTGTTTTATCTGAATGAGATTTTATAGTCCTGTTCAAATGGTCAGCAGAAACATGAAGCATTGTGGCATAGTCAGACACTTTTTGAACTGAGAGGAAATGCTCACTCACTAATTTCAAAAACCGGGTGAACAATGAAACTTCCTGGTCACCTGAACCTTGCTTAGAAAGCATTTTATGAGCATAACTCCGGCTGGCTGTAATAAAAATGAGTTGAATGTACAATTGAATAGCCTGGCTGACATTTGCCTTCTTCCCTTTTACCTCGCCATTCATTTTCATGATGATTGTTTCTATTTCATTTCCTTCTTCCTCGCTTAATGGAAAGCACTGAACACCCGCATAACTCAAAAACGGGAACTGGTTTCTATAATTTTTTAGTAAAAGCGATTCTGCAATAAAACTTTCAGAAAATAACATGTAAAGAGCAAAGAAATCATCCGTTGGATTTTGAAGAGAGAACAACTGCCCGGGAAAGCCAAAAACGATGGTGTTGCGGACCGGATGAAAAGTCTCAAGACCGATAGTATAGGTAGCACTCCCTGACCGTATAAGTCCAATCCTGTAATATTCTGTTTTTACGGGACCAATATTTCTTTTCGTATTAGCAGTGGAATAAAGTCCAAAACCCCCATCAATCAACTCACTTGTATTATCCATTCCGAAATCGTTTTTTTCAATACCCTCTTTATGCAACCTGTGAAGCGTTGTATCAAGAGCGTATTTTCTTATTCCGGAGGGTATGCTTTTATACATGGGTGCAGGCTTCTTTAAACCCGGGTTGCACGTAGTTTTATCTTCCTTATTAAAGAAGCTATTTTTTCATTTTCTTATAATCAAAATCAAACGGTAGTAAAATTGAAACTTTAACAGGTTTCCCATCTTTCAAACCAATTTCCCATTTTTGATTTTGTAGGACTTTGATCATCCTCAATGCTTCATCATCATATTCCTTTCCAAGTGATTCTGTTATTACCGGATTTGTAACCGTACCATTTTCGTCTAAAATAATCTTAATTAATACAGTTCCCTTTTTTCTGTCTTTCTTTTTAACTTCCGGATATTTTGTTTGCAATGCAGTTATTGTTGCCATTCCAATTATTGTCCCCCTAAGCATTGGAGGATCCAAATCTTTCATTAAATAAATTGAATCGTGTATCGCAATTTCCGGTTGTTGAGCGTGCAGTTTTATTGGGCTTGATATAATAAATCCAAAAATTAGAAACAATAAAATTGATCTAAACTCCTTTATTGAGTTTTCTTTATTCATCTTTTCAAAATTTAATTTAATCCTTTGTTGGCAGCGGTCAACCATTTCCTAAGTTCAATAGTTTTAAAAATACTCGTTGGTGAGATTTCTGCCTCATCAGAGGAATGTTGTTATTGTATCGTTCTTTCAATTTTTTTTCCTTACTACTTATGAACGCGATTACTGCAAAACAATTTTTATTCTACTGTTCCTGATTCGCATATCTCCAATGTTACATCTTCACAATTCAGTTTTGCTTTCACTCCATAAGGAATTGTAAATGTCGGGCCGGTATGCCCAAAATCGAGCCCTGAAAAGACCGGAAGCTTTGATAGTCCCTCCTCATCCCGGATTATCTGGAGCAATATATTGTCATATTCGTCAGTATACCTGTTGTTGTATGGTCTTCCCAAAATAAGTCCGTTTATTTTATTAAAAATGCCGGTAGCAGCATAGTTGCGAAGTATATACCTTAAATACCTCGGCTCTATCATCTCTTCCGATGTTTCAAGAAACAGAATCCCACCTTCCCAATCAGATGCTGCAAACCAAAAATCTGTTCCCTTCATAAATTCCAAAACCTCAACACATCCTCCTATAAGTTTGCCTTCAACGGTTCCCTCTCCTTGCAGGAGCCGCCAGTCTGCAGCAGGATTTAATTTTCGCTTTATAACTTGATTCGCGGGGTCTGTCCACTCTAATCTTTCAGAGGTCCAGCCGTCCTTATTTTTCGGTATTTTCCCGATCATTGAAGATGAAAAAAGTGTTCGCTTAATATCATCCACCTGATAGTGATGCATTCCTCCATTCTCTGCAAAACCGATAAATAATGAAGTGCCATAAAACGAAATAAGTCCGGCCTTATAACAACATAAATGCGTAACGGTGGTATCCGAGAAGCCCAGAAATATTTTAGGGTTTTGCCTGATCACGTCTAAATCCATAAAAGGGAGAGTTCTGATGCTGTCATCTCCCCCGATGACTGAAATGATTGCTTTTATTGAAGAGTCTGCAAAAGCTTCCATCAAATCCTCCGCTCTTGCTTCAGGGTTTTTATAAATCCAGTCTGAAGACTTGAGAGCATTCTTAGTTTCTACTACCTCAACGCCAAAGTTTTCGATGAGTTGTTTTTTTCCCGCTTCATAGCGGTGGGGGATACTTCCTGCTCCTCCCCATGAAAGTGATATAGCTGCGACCTTATCGCCTTGTTTTAATTTCTTAGGTTTAATCATAATTATTAAGCGGAAAATTATCGCTAATGGAGGGGAAATTATTTAAGTATTTTCTGATCCTGATGATATACACAGCCAAACTCTTCTTCAAAGATAAAGTTATTTCAAATGCGCAGAAATCTTTTTTCATAGCTCTCAATACAGCAAGCAGCTTTTTTCAATTGTTGGTGGAGATGATGCTTTGTGTTTCTTTCAGAGGTGGGAGAGAAAAAATAATGCTGCAGAATGAGTTTGTTTTTTGATTAATTCTGTTTCATATTTGCATGGCGAAAAAATCCACCACGCGAATACAATCCCCTTCAGAAAATTAAATCCCTTAAAATGAAAAAAAATTTACTCCACATCATTATTCTTTCTGCAATCAACTTGCTTTACATGCAGAACGCGCGGGCGCAGGTTTCAACCCTTCCCTTCACCGCCTCATTAGATACATTTTCAGAAATTACAGGTACCACACTCGATGCCATGGGTGCTGACGATGTGCAATACCCGAATTTGGATATCGGTTTCAGTTTTAGCCTCGGAGGAACAATGCACGACAAGTTTACTGCAACAACAAATGGCTTTATTGAGCTGGATACTATATCTACCACCATATACATGCTTCCATTGAACGGGACACATAATAATCTCATCGCTCCATTGGGGGCAGATTTGATGCATACTAACGGAAACGCAAGTTTACAGTATATTACCCTGGGAACTGCCCCGAACCGTATTTGTATTGTTCAGTGGCTTCATTACTCTTATTTCGGTGGCAATGGCGATATTAATTTTCAAATCTGGTTATATGAATCTTCGAACTGCATCCGGTTTGTATATGGAGCAAATACGTTCTTATCGAACCCGCTGCAAACTCAAATCGGACTGAGAGGCACGTCGGATACGGATTTCAACGTACTGGGGGACACCGTGTGTAATTGGGCTTCCGCCTATCCGTTTCCTGCACTCAATACTACTTTTCCGGTAAGCCTATATTGCAATATGCCTTCGGGATTTGCTTTTCATTTCGGCGCATGCGCCAATAACGGGGGGTTAAACTTTGCCTACATTACGGGAAATGTATTTAACGATGTGAACGGCAACGGAACACTTGATGGAGGTGAACCAGGTATTGCAAATCATATAGTACATATCACGCCGGGTAACTATTACGTGAGCAGTTACTTAGACGGGGAATATGCATTTTTCTTTTTTGACTCGACGTTAACATATTCTCTCACGAGTGCCCCTCAGTTGTATTGGATTCAAACAACACCCGCCACATTAATGGTTGACCCGCTTTCGCAACCCTGTTCAGGAAATAATATAGGCTTCCAAATGATTCCTAACGTTCATGAAGTCTCCATCACTACTCCGAATTGGGGAGCTAAACCCGGGCAAGCCGAACCGATGCCGATTTCATTTTCCAACAACGGAACTGTTACAGAAAGCGATACCATTTCCTTTGTGATGGATTCGCTCTATTCCTTTATCTCGTCAACGCCTGCACCGGCATATATTTCCGGACAAACTATTAAATGGGCGTACTCGAATTTGCAGGTTGGAGACTATGGCTATATTGATCTTTCACTCATGCCTTCTGCTGACGCTGTGTTGGGAAATTATCTGAATTCAACACTCACTATTAATCCGCTCAATGATACCGTTCCCGGAAACAACGTGGTTGCTCTTCACCAATTAATTACCAATGCATGGGACCCGAATGAGAAATCTGTAGCGCCTGAAGGAATGATTGCTGCGGGAACAGAATTGAATTACACCATTCATTTTCAAAATACAGGAAATGCAGTGGCAGCAAACATAGTTGTTAGAGATACCCTCGATACAGGTTTAGACCCCATGACCTTCAGACTTACGGGTTCTTCACATCCATTCAATTTTGCCATGAGCGGAAACGGAATTGCAACATTCACCTTCTATAATATTCAGTTACCCGACAGCGGAACAAACTTCGCCGGCAGCAATGGATGGGTGAGCTATGCTGTAAAAACACTGGATGCACTGGCGCCTCTCACTATTGTTAAGAATACTGCAGGAATTTATTTTGACTATAACCCTGCAGTAATGACCAATGCAGTTACAGATACGATTCAGGAGATCGCTACGGGAACCAATACTATAGAAATTAAAACTTTCTATATCAAAGCAGCTCCCAATCCTTCTTCCGGAAATGTTGTTTTTGTTTTCTCAAACGATTTGAATGAGAAAGCCAACCTGGAAATCACCTCGATTGATGGGAAAATAATGTTGTCTGAATCGGCTGTTTCTTCCGATGAATCTATTGACATCGGTTCACTGCCTTCAGGTATTTATATATGCTCGTTGAAATCTGCTGCGGGAGAACATTTTGTTAAATTGGTGAAAGAATAATTGGTTTTATTTCGTGCCTCCGGTTTTGTCGCTGAAGGTGTTTGTTCACCTATAGTTTTAACATTGCGAAAGCCCAGGACGGAGTAGTTCAGCGTTTCCAATTTGAGATAACCGTCTTCCTGACTTCCAAATGATGCCCGAATGAACAAAGCGCTAATTCATCACAGCAATCTTCTTCGATACAAACACATCTCCTGCATGCACCTGCAGAATATAAATTCCATCAGGCAGCTCAAGAGTATTGAACATTAAATGATGATCGCCTTCGCTTTCATTACCGTTTACAAGAGTGGCTCGCTTATTTCCCTGCACATCATAAACATCAATACTGACCATTGCATCTGAAGTGAGAGCATAACTTATAGTGCCCACACCCGCTAAAGGATTGGGATATATTGACCATGAACGCAGCAATCCCGGCTGCTGAACACCTGTTGCAATCCCAATTACCTGCACATAGACCATGGTATTTTCCCCTTCAGCAGATGATAATTTCTGCAAATTGTGATAACTGCATTCATTGCTTACACAGCCCGTGGAGTCAATCGTGGTTAAACAGATGTTGTAATAGCCGTTAACGGCATAGGTATGATTCGGGAATTGAGCAGTATCAAACGCTCCATCACCCCAGCTCCAGAAATAGGTCATGGGAGGTATGCCGATTGATAAGTCTTGAGCGAAGTAATGATGCGGCATCGTTGTATCAGGAAAGATGATAAAGTCTGCTCCGAAAGGTTGGCAGCCGGTGACGGTAACGCTGGTGCAAAACGAATCACACAAATAACCGAACACATACATATACTGGCAAGCCCAATAGGTTCCCGGGCTCAGGTAAATGTGAGGTGTGTCACCAAGGGCGCAGCTACTATTAGTTCCATCACCCCAATAATAGGTGTAACTGTTGCTGAACACATATCCACCTGTGGAGGTATTTGCAATTTGGATGGTGTTGTTGTCAGTTTGTGCCCATGTGAAGCCAGCCTGGCATTGGCTAAAAGCGGCAGGACTCATGAGCGTAAGAAGAGCAGATAAGGTGAAAGCAATTTTTAACAGGGTAGAAGTTCTTGTTTGCATAGTTGGATATTTTTGGTTGAAACAAAAATAGAGATCAGGAATACGAAAAGAGGAAAGAAATTCAGAGAATCTTACATGTTCAAACGGACCTATTTTTTTTTCGCGAAGTCCTGATTCCCGCGCGGGCAATGTCATTACGTTAAACCGTACACTACCCTCGGACTCCCTGAAGGGGGAACCTTTCCCCACTTGTGGGCGGGAACTGAAGGGTGCGCGACAGCAACTTTAGATTAACCACTACCTTAATGACATTGAATGAGCTCCGGTGAGAGGGAGGAAGTTTGTTTCACCGGCAGCTTTAAGTTGGTTTAATTTCTTACGCTTCAGTTATCTGTGTCCCGAACTTTGCATCAATATATGCCACCAGGCTTTCATCGCTCATTTTATTGGAGGTACTGTGATGTGTAGCAGTATTTTTAAACTGCGGTGTTGCTGCCATGTAATGAATTAACTGCTCCTGCGAAATACCGGTGCCCGTTAGATGTACTTCTTCTGCGTTTTGCATGTGAGAGAGAATCTCCTTAAAGAATTTGTGCTGCAATGTTTTCTCATCATGTTGCTCATTCTTCTCACTGCTGTTGAGCTCTGCCCCGGCATTTTCTGCATAACCAAGGACAGTAAAACCCTCACTCCCTGCATTGGCTCTGCCTACCACAGTAGCATGATGAGAATCCATCCATACTCCAAATTGTTTTTTATTCTTTTGATTCATGGTATTTGTTTTCAGTAATTAAATCTAAAACCATACCTCGAATGATGCCTGCGCTGGTACGGGAGGACTGATTTTAGTACAGATCATTTTTCATGGTGGAGATGTTTTAAGGCGTTAGAGCAGGAGGCGCAGATTCCACTTGTAATTTCAACGCATGAAAGTGAAAACCTCACAGCTCCCATCGTCGCCGAAACGAAAGGCACGAATCAAAGTGATGCAAGCTATAGTCAAAAGGAAAAACGCTGCTCCTGCAATGTTACCTGAACCGAACCAGGCTAAGCCACAATGAGAAATTCCTTTGTGTACCCGAGTGGAAGCGGGTGACGGAATTATCTTTTCTGTCCGTGTTAGTCGTCAATCTTAGTTCTGTCAGCGGATTTTAAGTAGCTCTTTAGCTTGTTGGTGTCGCTGAATATTTTACTTACAAGGTTCGCAAATTCTCTCTGGCTTTTTCTTGGGCGCCCTGATCCCGGCGGGCGAATGATAATTGTTATCAATGGAGAGTTGCACAGAATTGTTTACGATAAGCTGATTCCGATACACTTCAAACGGTGCGAGCTTTGTGGCGTGCATTTGAAGGTCTTTTGCCATAGAGAAATTTGTTTGAGTTATCCTCTGAGAATTGCCATGAGTTTTTTATTGATGTAGAGCTGATATTTTCTAAACGGTTGATGTTCTAAAAATTTTTTCTCTTGCAGTTGCTTCAAGTAGCGGGTTGCAGTGGTGTAATGAATGTCCATCAGGGTTCCCAATTTTACTGGTGTAATAATCGGGAATGAAAACATGGCTTCTACCAAATCACCAGTATAAATATTCGGACATTCTTTTTTGATTTCTCCCTTGTAGCGATAAAATAATTCCCTCACCTTGAACAGTTGGTCTTTGGTTTCTTTTGCCTGCAAGTAAAATCCGTGAAGCATGTACTCAATGAAGTTGCACCAATTGCCTTTAGTTGTTACCTCGCGAAGCAAGCGATAATAATCGTTACGGTTGCGGTTGATGTAGCCACTGATGTAAAGAATGGGATAGTGCAGCAGTTCCTCGTGAATGAGGTACAGCACCATCAGGATTCTGCCTGCTCTGCCATTGCCGTCGCCGAAAGGATGAATCGCTTCAAACTGGTAGTGAGAGATGGCGCACTTGATGAGCGGATCGGTTTCATCGGCAGTGTTGTGAAGATATTTTTCCCAATTGCTAATGAGGCGAGGTATTTCATTTGCCGGTGGCGGCGTGTACAGTACTTCACCTGTTACAGAGTTCTCAATCCTGTTTTGATTACTGCGGTAACCATGACTTCGATCACGGAGCAACTCTTTATGAATGCCAAGAATAAGGCGGTTGCTCAATGATACTTTGTTCATGCTTTCGTAGCCATATTGCACAGCATCCTTGTAGCGCAGCACTTCCTTGTTTTCTGTCTTTTGCTCGGCTTCAGGAAATAAGCGTTGCTGCAATACCTTTTCGACGGTGGTATTGATGTTTTCGATCTCGGAGCTGGCGACAGATTCTTTAATGATAGCAGGGCTTAGAAGCAGCATCGGATTGGGTAAGGCATGAGAATACCCTTTGAGTTCGCCCAATTCCGTTCGTGCCTTTATCAGCCATTTGGTAAAGGTGGCATTATTGCAATCTATTTCGGGCGGTAATTCAGGAAGATCGAAAGGATATGTTGGTTTAAATGACATATCTTTTATGGTATGTCACAAAAGTAGCGATTTTGTGATATACCGATGCGGATGTATTATTTTGTGTTACATATCCTTTGGAGGGCTTGATGAAGTTATTTAGTCGTCCCTTAACAATTCCTGAAACGTAGGCCAGTAAAGGTTTTCAAGACAATGGTGTGCAAAAAATGATGCAGGGATTTTGAAAGAATCTTTGAAAACCTTGCAACTTTGCACATG
>Ga0134121_10000238_pt1 | contig 65740 bp, 60 predicted proteins | sample KB301_FD_96463 | JGI IMG/M metagenome (GOLD analysis project Ga0134121, IMG submission 96463) | Terrestrial soil microbial communities without Nitrogen fertilizer from Kellogg Biological Station, Michigan, USA - KB3-0-1 | ecosystem: Environmental > Terrestrial > Soil > Unclassified ...
AAGACCCAGTAATGTTATTTAAATCATGGTACGACACTATGCAGCTTAACATGATTGTGGAGACCAAAGATTGTATGCATGTAGAGACCCCTCTTATGAAAGCCAATGCAAAGGGGCATCTTGTTATTTCTAATACGCTAGCACGTCCGCGTGTGCACGGAGAAATTAATTGCGATTCTGGTTCAATTTTATTTCCCTATAAACCACTGCATATTGTAAAAGGAAATATGAGATTCGAGACGGGTGACCTCTATGGTCCAACAATCGAGCTGTTGGCTCGAAATAGAGTAAAAAAGCACGTGGTTACGCTCTATGTACAAGGACTATTCGGTGATTATCAAGTGATACTTGATACGAATCCACCACTTTCTGAAGATCAAATAATATCACTATTATTGGCGGGCTCCTATGAAAGTACTCTTAATGTAATGGCGCCCGCTCTCATGATGCATAATCTTAAAGTGGCATTATTTGGTTCGGGATCGGCGCCTTTTCTAGACAATTATTTCAAACGAGTGTCGATGCCCTTTAGTATTAATTTAGTGCCAAGTTTTACCGATCAGACCGGTCGTGGTGGATTGCGTGGTGGCATAGAAATAATGGTAAATGATCGTTGGCGTGCTTATATTCAGAAAAATTTTAGTTTATCAGAAGATACACGTTTTGAACTTGAATATCTATTTTCTGAAGACATTGGTATTAGAATTGTACGTGATGAGCACAGAGATATAAGTGGGGAGGTGGAGATGCGTTGGAAATTTTAGCCGCCTTTCCATATCCAAGCGCAGATGTATACGTTATAATGGAATATAGATTGTTTTTATAATAAGAAAAATACAGGGGGTTTTTATATGGGCAAGCATAAAGTATATTCGTTAGTGCGATTTATGGGACACTTTTTACTGGGGGCGGTAATTGGGCTTATTAGTGTTAATTATGTATCTGGTGGCGCAGAAGGTGTGCATAAGCCAGGCACATTTGGGATAACACACTTTATTGTGGGACAGCGCGTTCAGCAATGTGCAGCGCAGCAGTCTCAACGAAATATTGTATCGGTACCAAGTACTGAATGGGGGGTATTCTTTTCTCCCGATGACGATGTACGCACCGAACTTCTTAATTTTATTAAGAATGAACAGGAATATATAAAAATCGCTGTATTTGTGTTCACTGACATGCAAATAGCGCGAGCATTGGCTGATGCAAAGGAACGCGGTGTCATGGTCGAGGTAGTGACCGATTCGGTAGGATTGCGTGATCGATATAGTAGAATACGAGATTTGTGTGATGCTGGCATACCGGTATTTATATACGATGTACAACATGGAAAAGTCGGCCTTTCAAGTGTTATGCATCACAAGTTTGTAGTGTTTGGTAAAAATAAAGATAGTCAATCTTATGTATGGACCGGGTCATGCAATTTTACCAGATCTGCTTGTGAGAGTAACCAAGAAAATGCCGTAGTGCTCAATGGGTCTGTGTATTCACAGCGTTTTTACCGCCAGTTTGAGCAGTTAAAAAAACGTTCCTGTCAATGGAATAAAAAAGACATGCCAATCTAAAATAAGCGTAGCTATTATGTATGTTTAACGTATGCGGGGGCGCTTCATTACCACAATTCCTTCTTAGCTCATGAACATGCTAACGTTCTTTTTTTTAAAAAGCAAGATCATATTTTTATGATTGTTGTATGATCAAGTCCATGTCTGTGGCAATGGGGTGAGAGAAGCTATAAGGTATTCCATCAAAGCTGAATGAAAGTTGATAAGCATGCAGAGCATGGCGGTTAATAAGGGCGGACGGTTCGCCGTATACCGTGTCCCCGAGTATTGGATATCCAATGGCAGCAAGATGAACCCTGATCTGATGAGTTCTTCCCGTTATCGGGGTTACAGAGAGAAGACTATAGTTGTCGAAATACCGAATAGCTTCATAGTGAGTGAGTGCGGCACGTATCTTTTTGTTGTGATATGTATTGGTAATCGCATTATGTATTGCTTGGGGTGACAATGGTACGGCAGTCATTTTGGTCTTAATAGTAGGATGTCTTGTTATTGCTAAGTCGATAGTACCATTTTTTGGTGTGTGTCCCCTCACTAGAGCGAGATAGGTTTTTTTAATAGTGCGTTCTTTGAACATCGTGGTGAATAGCTTATGACCGTACTGGGTACGTGCGATAATAATAAGCCCGGATGTGTTTTTGTCCAACCGATGCACAATGCCGGGTCGGTCTATAGCGCCTGTATGCGCTAAGTCTTTATAGTTAATGAGAAGCCAAGCAACAAGCGTGATTTCGGTGCTAAGAGCATGAGGTTTGTGTGTGGTCAAGCCAGCCGGTTTATAGACGATTAAAAAGTGTTCATGTTGGTATATTAATGCTATATCCGGACTGTAGTCTTTTATATTCTGATCACTTATTGGCGCCTGATGTGGAAGTGTTATGATAATTATATCGCCTGCTGTGATTATGGTTCCTGCTTTTGTTACGGGAATTGTATTGAGAGTCACGTGCCCGTAGGTTATGAGGCGTTTAAAAAAACTGCGAGAGTAAGAAGAAAATTGAGAAGTAACGAATTGATCTATGCGACATGGGGAGACTTGTAGGGGGACGCGAACGGTCAACGTAGAGTTGATTGGAATGCGCGGCATGCCAGTATCGCCAGCTTGATGGCTGTACTCACTTTTTATGTCACCATAGTCCACGACAACCTCCCTAACGTAAGGATAATGAGGGATATTTGCATATCCTATAAAAAGAGTAGTATGCTTATGCTTTAAAGTCAAATGGCATTTTCGGTTGCACGATACGGGGCTAGGGAGTAGACTGATCTCAAATAGTGGCTAGATCTTGCAGAAAGGGACCTTCTTATGGAAGAAAAAAAAATATTTAGGGAAGTGGAAGATCACATCGATGCTGTTATTACGCGTAGTTCGTCATTTGGCTTAACATTGTGGGAAGCGCTTGTTAAAGTGCATCCTGCTGATTGTGCTGACTTTTTGGATACTATAGATAAGATAGATGCACAGCGACTTTTTGCAAGCTTCCCTCATGCATTGCAATTAAAAATTTTCATAGAATTGTCTGATACAATGAAGGTGCGCATGTTGTCTTATATGACGGATTCGGAAAAAACGAACGCCCTCCATGCGCTACCCATAGATGAACTTACTGATCTTTTTGATCTTTTTTCTGACGATGAATTGAAATTTTATCTTACTTTATTGCATAAGCAGGTACGCCAAAAGGTGCTTTCACTATTGGAATTTGAGTCTGATTCTGCTGGTGGTATTATGGATACTGAAGTACTGAGCTTAATGGCCGATTTTACGGTGGAAAAAAGTATAGCACTGCTTCAGCGACTATGCCCAAGTCGAGATATTTATCCGCAGATTTATGTTACTAATAAAGCTCACTTACTAGAAGGGCATATTAATCTGGAAGACCTAGTGCTTCATAAACCCCATGAACGCATTGCAAGTTTTATGCATGCAAATGAACTTGTAGTTCGTGCCACCGATGATCAAGAGGAAGTGGCGAAAAAGATGGTACACTATGAGTTGACAACAGTACCGGTGGTAGATGATAACAATATTTTTTTGGGTGTCATTCCTTCGGAAACACTCGTAGATGTTATTGTGCAAGAGGCAAGTGAGGACGTACAAAAAATGTCGGCATTGCCTCCTATGAAGCACCCCTACTTCCAAATGTCTTTTGTTCGCCTTTTTTATCAGAGAAGCTCTGTTTTAGTAGCTCTTTTGATTGCGGAATGGGTCTCTGGCGATACTATCGCTCGTTACGAGATATTTTTGGTGGGCCTTAATCGTTTTATACCAATGCTTACGAGTGCGGGTGGTAACGCAGGTAGTCAGGCATCTGCAGTTGCTATTCAGGGATTGGCATCAGGAGAGTTTCATTTTGATAACATGCTACGATTGCTGTGGAGAGAAGTTCTTATTACTACAAGCATTGCGCTCACTCTCGGAGTAATTGTGTTTGTGCGAGCGTATTTTATTTTAGATGTCACACTCATTAGAAGTTGCATTGTAAGTGGTACTATCGCTATCATGGTTTTTATTGCATCGCTATCGGGCACGGTTGCTCCCTTTTTATTGCGGCGTTTTCACATAGATCCTGCTTTTTTTGCAGGACCGTTTCTGGCAACCATTATGGATATACTAGGAATGGTGATTTTCTGTTTGTTGGCAAAGGCAATTTTTATTGCATAAATTTAAAAAATCGCATTTTACTTGACAAAAAGATACGTTAATTATAGATTTTTACTCAATGTGAGCCGCTAGCTCAGCTGGTAGAGCAACAGCCTTTTAAGCTGTGGGTCGTTGGTTCGAATCCAACGCGGCTCACCATTTTTAGGTCCCCATCGTCTAGAGGCCTAGGACATCGCCCTTTCACGGCGAAAACATGGGTTCGAATCCCATTGGGGACGCCAACTTGGCAGTCAGTATAGTTGTGGGTATCACATTTAATTCAAACCTAGCTCTTTTCACGCAATATTTAAGCTTTTAAAGGCTTTCCCATGTCATTTTCTATTTTTTCATTATTAACCACGATCATGTTTAATAGGGCTCTATATGTTGCTGCCGATCTTAATATAGCGGATCATCTTGCATTACAGCCTATGACCGTTCAGGAACTTGCCCACGTAACAAACAGTAAGACTGAAACACTACAACGAATGTTATATTTTCTCGAATTACATGATGTGTTTAAAAGACGAGAAGACATGCGTTACTGCCTTACTGATTTTTCCGAATTAATGTGTGAAAAACGTTTAAACAGTATTAAGCCGTTTTTACTGCACGATGATGAAACTCGCTGGAATAGTTTTGGTCATTTAGGGTATTCTATTACCAATGGCACTGCTGCATTTGACAAGCTCTATAACATGGATTACTTTCAGCACCTACAAAAAAATCCTCAATTGAGTACACGTTTTAACGATGCTATGATTGCTATTTCTTCTCAAGAAGACCCGGCGATTGCCACAAAGCTTGTATTTCAAGGAATCGTTGCTGATATTGGAGGAGGCAAAGGACAATTATTACACCATATTATAGCCAATAATACTATTGCGCAGGGAATTTTGTTTGATCTTCCTGAAGTTATTAGCCAAACAAACAACGTAGGTCTTAGTTATTTAAAGATAGGTGGTTCTTTTTTCGAACCACTTTCTTTTTCGGCTGATATTTTTATTCTTAAAAGAATCCTGCATGATTGGAATGACGAAAAAGCATTAACAATACTGAGTAATATACGTCAAGCAATGGATGTCAATTCGAGATTGTATATTATAGAGGGCATTCTTGATTTCTCTGAAGACAAAAAATTATTAGCGGCTATCGATCTTGCGCTACTCACTGTTTTTCAAGGACGTGAAAGAACGCAATCTGAATTCGCAGGGCTCATTGCAGCAGCTGGTTTAGAAATTGTTTCAATACAAAAACTTGATAGTGTCATCTGTGCAATCGAATGTAAAAAAAGTGTCGAAGCTCCTATTGCAAATGCTGTTCATGTCTAATAATATACGGCTGCTATCTAGCCTAGTGATTTGTTTAGTTATAGGTTTTTTCTCATGTTCCCGAGGAGTGTCTTGTGGGCGTGTTAATAAATTGTCTACATGCTCGAGAATTGTTTTTGTTATGGGTCCGTCATGTTCAGGAAAATCGACTTTAGCGGAAGCTTTGGTCAAGCAGCTGGGAAATAGTTGGGTATTGGTGTCGTTTGATACACTTGAAGATCAATTGGGGCGTGCAGTAGGAGCTGAAGCGATATTTATTAGTATGATAAATGAGATAAACATGCTCCTAAGGAACGCAAAAAATGTTGTTGTCGATACTAATACTTTTTATCTATCGCATTGTAGCAGCTTGTCATCTGCATGTATAAACTATATTCTTATGGCTACCTCATTAGAAGTTCTTTTTGAGCGTGATGCGATACGCGCAAAGAGACTGTGTCGAGCTCCAAAACGAGCACTATGGGCTCGTGAGTTTGTTGAAAAAAGTTTTCATCGATTCCATTCAGATGAGATAATGGCGCTGAAGCCGCACATAATTGATACGTCAAGAGTATCGCCGGATGAAGCTGTAGTGCAAGCGGTGACTGTTATTGGGAAATAGTTATATCCATCTTTAGCACACTAATAGTTCATGCATTAGTGTGCTGAGTTTGTTAAGATACACACGTGCCTGGATAGCGCATTGCTCTTGTTGTTGTGACAGTCTTTTTTTTATTAGGCTTAATCGTTGTGCTAGGGATATTTTTTTGCGGCGTTTCTTTTTGATGGATGTAGCAGAGTTATTGCCGGTATGTACTATGGACGATATCTGAGTGTTTATTCTATTGATACGTTTGCCAAGCACATAAAATCCAACCGATTGAGCGCATAAGCATCCAAGTAAGAGAGGTACCCCTGAGTGTTGTGAAAGATAGTGTTCTACGTGAGTCTGTTGTTGCTGTAACACGTGCAATTGCTGTTGGGTGGTGTTGTGCATGTCCATTAGTGTTTGCATATTGAGCTTAATAGTCTGCAATGCTTCTTGTACTGCGCTTTGTTCTTGCTTCTGTTCTTGTTCTTGAGTGTTCGTAGTTTCTTGGTTTGTTTGAGATGTTTGTGCTGTAGCGGTGTGCTGCGCCGTATCTAGATTCTGTGTAGTGTTTATGGTGAGGTAAAAAACAGAAGGTGCTGGAGAAGTAAAATATGGCTGACTTATTATCTGTGACGATGTTAATACTGGTTGCTGAGACTTTTGGTTTTCCATGCCAAAGATTATGCCGCTAATGCACGTTACTCCCATAAAGAGAACGTTTTTAATGAGTGTGGTCATTGAGACACCTACAAATAAAAAGGGTGGGTTGTATTTTACGTGTCTGTGTAGTACACAAGCACAGTGCTAAAAAGCATGTGTGCCAGTACGCTATTAGTATATAAAATATTTTTAAAAAAGTTATAGAGTTATTGTTGTATTTAGGTCGGTTTTTTGTATCCCGTCTGCATTTGTATCAAACGGTGTTTCTACTGTTGTCACCAAAGAACTAGGTACCGGATCGACAGTAGAAACTTCTGTTAGTGCTGTCGAGGATACTGCTATTGGGTTGCTTTTGACCAATATAGTTAGTCGATCTATTTCTTGTTTGTGCGCGCGCATTTCTCGCAACAGCTGTCGATTGCATCGTTCTAATTGTTGTCTACGTTGCATAGCCTGCTTAAGATAGGTGTTTTCTTTAATTATTACTTGCCGCTCGGTCTTTATTTTTTCGAGCTCTTCTGTTATGAGTATTATGTCTGCTTGTTTTGCGCTCTGGTTTCTTTGAGTACCGGTGACTTCTGCTAACTGAGTTTCTAATGCTAATGCACGAGCCTCGCTATCTTGTGCTCGCATCTTGGTTTCTTGAAATTTTTGCTCTAACTTTCGTATTTCGCTCAATTCACTTGCGAGTGTTGTATTTTCTGCTTGGAAGCGTTCTAATTGTGGATGTAATTCTTCTAGTCGTTGTGCTAACCTGTTAGATTCTTCTTCTCGCTGTTTTAGTTGTATTGCATGTTGTTCTATTGTTTGTGTTAATTGTTCATTTTTTTGCTGTTCTTGCGTGAGAAGAGTGCGTTGTTGTGCTATGTGCTTATCCCGCGTGGATACTTGGTTTTGTAGATCGGCTATCATTGGTACTGGTAATTTGCTTTGTGGTTTTAGTGTAGCCGTATCGGCTGGACGTAGGCTAGTTGGCGGAATAGCAATGCCCTTTGGAGGTTTTGCTAATACAGGAAGTTTTGCTAATGCAAATGGCTTTATTGCTGCAGGGGGTTTTATGAAAGGGGCGGGTCTTGGGAATGGTGCCGGCTTGAATTTTGGAGGTGGCTGCATTTTTGGAGCTTGCGAGACTCTTGGGGGTCGAATCGGTGTGAGCTGTGGAACTTGTTTGACCGGTGGAGCTGGCTGAACTGTTTTTGATTGAATGATCGGTTGAGTTTGCTCAATTTTTGAGGGGTGCATCTTAGGAGGAGGCTGTTGAATCTGTTTGCTCGGTGGAAGTGAAGCTTGTTGGGATTGTGGAGCTTGCTGTATTTGGAAAGGGAGTTGTACTTGTGGAGATTGTTGAGACTGTCGAGCTTGAGCTAATTGTTGCTGGGCAGTGGCAAGCTGTTTTTGTAATTGTTTTAGCTGTGTTTGGTGTTCTTTTACTTTTTGTTGGACTTCCTGATGTTGCTGCGTAAAATCAGTTTCTCGCGTATTATATTGTTCTTGTAATGCTCCCAGTGCTTGACGTGCCGTGTGATGGCCCTCTGCTAGATGTTGAGCACGAGTAAGTGCCGCAATTTTCAAATGGTGGTCGAGTACTCCCGCTCCAGCGAGCATGTGAACCAGATTGGTCAGTACTGTGGCTTCTTCGTGATTTGGGTGTATATCTACTGGTTTGTGCATGAGATTTGAAAGGTGATGCATTGCTTGTAATTTTTGTTGCGCGGTTAATATTGTACTTACTGGTCTTTGATAATGTGCTTGTGATTGGGAAGTGGTGGCTAAGACTATGGCAATAAGCCGCATGATCTGTAAGTGAACGATGGCTATGTGTTTAATTTTTTGCCAGTTTATCTGCACACTGCAGTATGGCTGCATCTTGTCCATAATACCCTTTTTATACGAGGCTATATTTTGGTACCTATATCAACGTTAAATGAGCGCATAAAGGTCTCTTTAAATCAGCTTATTAGTTGATAATCAGAATAAAACAAAAAGGGTTTTCATGTGAAGTATATAGAAGAAAAAGATGACTAAGGGTTAAAGATTTGGGCAAAAATTTATGAAATCACATTGGGGTTCGCAAAGCCTCTTGTAAGTATACCAAAGTGTTGTAAGAGGATTTTAAAAGACGCGATAGCAAAGCGCATTAGAGAGTTAATAATGGAGTGCGTTCGATAACATGCGTATTTGACCGTATAGGCTATTTATCTTACACTTTTCACATAAAGGAGTTATTTATAAGGATTGTGCATGATCACGGTAGAAACGGTCGATTACATAATTAATATACTCGTTTTGTTAATGAGCTATTGTATATCGGTTATGTCAGCTAATATATTTCAGGCGTGGGTTGCAAAAAAAATGGGAGACAACACGGGAGAAGAGGATGGATTTTTGAGTCTCGATCCACTTAATCATATTGATCCGCTTGGTTTATTATTTATAGTTGCGACCGGTATTGGGTGGGGGAAACACGTGAGGGTGAATCCGTTTAATATTGTCGGTGTGCATCATCGATTGCGAATATTTATTGCGGTATGTTCAGACCTGATTGCATATATGGGGGTTGCCATTGTGTCAATGGTCATGCTTCTTATATGCAACAAAGACTTGCGATTATTATATCATATAGCGCACGTACACGGTCAAAATGTTTCTATAGATGCATTCATGAATATCTTGGACAAGCAGCAACAAGTAGCGGCTCTTACGTATTTTCCATTTTTAACGTCAGTATGCGCGAGTGTAGAGTTGATTTTATCCTCGATTATCGGCATTAGTATTACGCTCGCTATTATTTATTTTTTTACTGATACCTTGGACACTTTAATAATTATCGTTGCTGAAGAAACGCAGAATGATACTTTATTACGTTACTGCAACAGTTCAAATCGGCTTCTTGTATTACTCATGTTATTTTTGATTTTCTCCATGTTTGTATTTGATTATTTTTACAGTGTATTGTTCCATTTTGTGCAACGGAGCGGTATAGTCATTGTGCATTGGCTTGGTATTGTATAAAGGTACACAGTTATGGATGTGATAAATGGTTTTAGTGCGCGGACAGTTCAGATAGTTCCTGAGAATGGTTTAGAAAATAAGTTAAAGCTTGGCCGCAAGCTTATTATTAAATTGGGTATGGATCCCACAGCCCCCGACTTACATTTGGGACATACTGTAGTTCTATCTAAATTGAAAGAGTTTCAGGATGCTGGGCACACCATCATTTTTCTTATTGGTGATTTTACGACCCGCATAGGTGATCCCACAGGTCGGTCAAAAATGCGCCCACCCATTACGTTACAGGAAATTGGGCATAACATGAGGACCTATTTTGATCAGGTAGGGAAAGTACTTGATGCACATAATGTTGTAGTACGCTATAATTCGGAATGGCTTGGGGCGTTGACCGCTGCTGATATCATACAGTTGTGTGGTAAAGTTACCATTGCTCGTGTCATCGAACGGGAAGACTTTGCCAAGCGCATTAGACAGCATGAGCCAGTCGGCCTCCATGAGTTTTTGTACCCATTGTTACAAGGTTATGATTCAGTTGCATTGAAGGCAGATGTAGAAATTGGCGGTACCGATCAAACATTTAACTTACTGATGGGCAGATTTTTGCAAGAGCAATATGGGCAGGAGCCGCAAGTGGTAATCACTATGCCGTTATTGGAAGGCCTTGATGGGGTACAAAAAATGTCTAAATCACTGGGCAATTATGTTAGCCTTAACGATAGCGCTACCGATGCATTTGGTAAACTAATGTCAATACCGGATGATCTCATGTGGCGGTACTTTGAGTTATTGCTCTATACTTCGTCTTCATATATCGAAGAAATGAAAGAGCGAGTCGGGTACGGCTTGTGTAATCCCATGAATCTAAAAAAACAAATGGCTCATGGGATAATTACGCGTTTCTGGTCGGCTTCTGAAGCTGATGTAGCATGCGAAACGTTTGTTGCGCTGTTTCAAAGAAAAGATTATTCGAAAGGGCAAGAAGTTATTTTGCCAAAAAATACATCTAATCCATTGTGGATAGTAGAACTATTGAAAATGCTTGGAGCTATAGCCACGTCTTCTGAGGCTAAGCGATTGCTCGAGTCAGGATCGATTATTATTGACGGACATACTGATTTAAGGCTCAAGTCTGAAATTGCGTGGTTTCCCGGCATGATTATACGAGTGGGCAAGCATCGCATCTACAAACTTCAAGTTTTGTAAATTATTGCGCATATAATTATACTTAAGTTATTCTCGTTTTTGACTGGTTATAACAAGATTATATGACCTTAAATTAAGGGAAAGAGTATGGGTATTATTCGCTGGAAACCGTGGCATGAAATAGATCGATTTTTCGATAATCTTACCTCTAGTAACGGTATTTCATTCGATTTGGCTGCAGATATATACACAGATGAAAGATCAGTTGTCGTTAAGATGCATGTGCCAGGCATCGAGGCTGATAAAATACATATTCGCGTTGAAAATACGCATCTCCATATTTTGGGAGAGCGAGAAGACAAAGAAGAAGTAAAAGATGAGCATTACTATCATAGAGAAATTCGCCATGGTAGCTTTGAACGTGTACTGCAATTGCCATGCACAATATCTGAAAAAGATGTACGAGCAGATCTAAAAGATGGTATTCTTACCATCACGCTTCCCAAAGAAGAAAAAAAAGAATCACATAGAGTTACCGTTACCAAAAAATAGTGATAAAAAAAGTTAATAAAAAAGAGCTAATGAAAAAAGTTAGCTCTTTTTTATTAATATCAAGTACTTGAATAACTTAATCTAAGCGTGTTGTTTTGAAGACTGAGCAGCAGCTAGTGTTTTATCTGTTCTATCGGATTTATTGTTAGCGGCCAGCTTTTCTTGTCGTTTGCTGTTCATTTCTTTTACGACAGCATCGGTTATTTTGAGTGATTGACTAGCATAGAGCACACGTCCTGTACCTGTATCGACCACCGCATCTATTTTTTCGCGCTTAGCATACTCTGCCACCGTTTTTTCCATTTCCGCAGCAAGATCTTCAGTGACTTTTTGCATAGCGAGTTTCATTTCATACTCACTTTCTTGCAGCTTGGTGTCATATTCTGTTTTCATTTTTCTTAACTTTTTTTCTTCTCTTTCACGAGCTTCTGCGCTTAATGTAGGCGCTTTGGCCTGAAAAGTAGTCATGGCTTCGGTGATTTCTTTTTCGTCTTTTTGAATCGCTTCGCTTAATTGTTTTTGCTTTTCTTGCAGAATTTTACCGCACTCGATGCCACTGTCGCACTGACGCATAGTGTCAAAAGACTCTACAAATCGAATAGTGAGATTGCTTTTACCGGTGGCCACAATCTGACCAATATTTTTCGGTTTTGCAGTAATTATATCTGCCTGTTTGACGTCTTTGATAGTGCTATATGATTTTGTGCCCAGGGTTGCGGGAGCATCTGCCAGTATAATAACTGTTGGGCTCAAAAATGTCATCATAACGGTCAGTGTGCGCATATAGTTTCGATAGTTCATACCTAGTATCCTACGTTTAAATGAAAAGCGTCCAAATATAAAAGATAATAAAAACACTTTAGTCTTTCTGAAAAAATAGTCAATGTTAAATCGGTGTTCAAAAGAAAAAATTAAATAGGCAATAATAGATCAGTTTTTATATTCCATTGTACTCATAAAAAGAATAATGAGGAGCTTCCATATTGACGGGGGCCTGATGAGCACCGGAGGCTTCAAAGTCTTCTATTGCCTTTCGTACGCGGGCGTTTGCCAGTTCTTCTGGTAATTTTCCATCTTTGTTGCGCGCATGAAAAGAAGCTCCGTTGTTCAGTAATGCTTGTACTAAATAAGGTTCAAAGTTTCTTGCGGCCTTGTGAAGACTAGTTTCTTCTGAATGATCGCGAGCATTTGGATTAGCATAGCACTTCAGTAGCAAGGCTACTGCCTCTCGTTTATCCTCAATAACAGCTACATGTAGTGGTGTTAGCAGCGATGGCTTCATGGCGATATCGGTTGAAGCTTGTGCTCTAAGCAAGAGCCTTACTGCGTCAGTTCCTCGTTTGGCAGCACCGTGTAAGGCAACTTTTCCCTCATATGGCACGTTGGGCTTTGCAATATTAGGATTGGCTTTATAGTCTAACAAAGCTTGTATTGCGAAACCGTTCTGATGACGTGCAGCCACATGGAGTAATGGATCGCCCTCTTCAGTTATAATTGAATCAATTATCCAGGCAGGATTAGCTCCGGCTATCTGTGCATCTGATAATAGGGCATATATAGTTTGAGGGTCATTCTGAGAAACAGCTGTTATGAGATCGTTTCTGTAATAAGCGAGCAACACTTGTTGATCGCTGTCTGCTCTATCGGCAGCAGAAACGCTTTCTTGATTTTCATCTGTAAGTTCAGCTGCGGCTCTAATATGCGTGGTAGGAGCAAGAATAAGCGAGAGTGTTGCTGTATAGAAAAAAGCTTTGGATATTGGTAACATTGATGCCTCCGTATAGTAACAATTGTGTTGCTATAACATAGTAAATAAACAGATATTGTATTGCATAGAAATTATAAATATTGGTATTAAAGGTGTCAATACACCATATTCTCTGCGTTTTTAATAGCACTATAGTATTTGCACTGCTTTAATTAGTATCGTGGTACGAGTGCTGCAATAACACTACTGCAGTTGCTATTGAATCGCTATGGGTGAGTGAAATGAGTGGCGAAATTGTGTTTATAGGTGCTGTTGTTAATGGTTCGGTTAGTAGGTGCCAGTCAATCTGCATAATGGGAGCATTATGTTTGTTATGTGTAATCGATACCGCCTTGCATACGGTTAGAAGCGGCACGTTAGATAACACACCGTGATTGAGTGCCTTAAGGAGTGCCTCTCGTGCAGCAAAACGTACGGCAAAGCGCTGTGCACTTATACATGATTCTGAAAGACAATAACTAATTTCCTGAGGGGAAAAGATACGGTTCAGTTGTCGATAAGAAAAGAGGTACCACTTTGAAAAACGCCTAATGCTTACAGAGTCTATACCAATACCAAGTATCATGATTGGGATTGTGAGCGTGATATAGTAGATAATATATAGAGTACACATACACTCAGAAATGCGCAAAAAAAGCACCACACGGAAATAAACGCATATGAATAGAAAAAGTAGCTGATGGCATATAAGAGGGCGCAGAGTATTCCAAAGAAAGGCATTAAGCGTATCGATGAACAAAAGAATGACGGTATCGTGGCGCACACATAAAGAAAAGAGCTAATATATGCGTGGTAAGTGCTAGTTGATAAAAAATAGCGAATGTGACAATTAAAAATAGTTGCCTGAACGGGATATATTACTAATCCCAGTGCGAGATACAATGATACTATTGATCCGAGAACGACTAAAAATAATAATGAGTGAGAAGGATGTTTGTTTTCTAGCTGATAAATAGATAATGGTACAAAAACAGGCCAGAGGATAAAGGCAAAAAAGAGAAAAACATATATGGCGATGGTGTGCCACGGAATAAATAATGGGTGAGAAAATGATAACCACACAATTCCCTCTGCCGCCTGTTGGATAGCAAATAGTAGTGGGATAGATGCAAACAACAGTTGATTATTTTTTGATACCTGTCGATAGGTAAGAATTCCGGTCATTCCTAAGATACCACTGGCCACAAAACTAGCCTGAGCAGAAAAACACATAAATTTCTCCTATTTTTTATGTATATGTATCGCCAATAATATGTGTAAACCAAAAACAAGACTTTATATTGTGTATTATTCTGTATTATCGTTTAGTATTACTGTTGTTCTAGGTGTTGATCAAGAGAACGATAAAGAATTGCTTCACGAATATGGGTGCTATCAATGTTTAATGAATCTTCAAGATCGGCAATAGTGCGTGCAACTTTGAGTACTTTGTGATATCCGCGCATACTAAGTCGTAATTTATTAAATGCTTTTTTTAATATTTCTTCCGCCGAAGGCGTTAGTACACAAAATTCTTTAATTTCATCGGGACTCATAGAACTATTATATTTTTGATGAGACTTAAATCGTTTCTGTTGTCGGTCAATGCTGCGCTGAACCTGTTCGAACATAGCAGCTGATGTTACAGCCGCACTCTGCGAATCTTTAATGGTATCATATTCTATTGATAGCACACTTATTTGCAGGTCTATACGATCAAGAAGTGGCCCTGATAATTTTGATAAATAACGATTTACCTGTTCAGTGGAACAGCTACAAGTGCGATTTTTGTCGCCAAAAAAACCGCATGGGCATGGATTGAGTGCTGCGACAAGCAGAAACGACGCGGGAAAACTGATTGATTGGTGTACGCGAGCAATATGAACCATTTTACTTTCAAGTGGTTGTCGCAATGATTCGAGAGTGTCGCGCTTGAATTCAGTGAGTTCATCTAAGAATAAAATACCGTTATGAGATAAGCTAATCTCTCCTGGTTGTGGGTAAGAGCCGCCTCCAATAAGACCTGCTTGCGAGATTGTATGATGAGGAGCGCGAAATGGTCGCTGGGTAACGAGTGGTTTTCCGTCAAGTTTACCGCATACTGAGTATAACTTAGTTGTTTCAAGTATCTCTTCAAAACTCATTTTGGGCATTATGGTCGGAAGCCTCTTTGCGAGCATAGTTTTGCCTGAACCAGGGGAGCCAATGAATAAAATATTATGTCGTGCAGCAGCGGCAATTTGTAGTGCTCGTTTTGCTTGATATTGTCCTTTTACTTGCGAGAAATCTACTGTAGCATGATTATGCTCTTCTACGAGAGCGTCCAGCGTTTGTCGTGTTGGTTCAATGGCTATCTCTCCGCGAAGATAAGCAACAAGTTCGGTAAGATGATCGACCCCTATTACCTCGACTCCCTCAATAAGAGATACTTCAGGAGCATTGGCTTTAGGCAAAATAATTCGCCTAATACCATGACTTTGTGCGTCATATGCTATTGGGAGTGCGCCTTTTACAAAGCGAATACTACCGTCAAGAGAGAGCTCTCCAAGGAACAGTGTATCGATGCGTGTCTGATGATCGATTTCCAGTAATCCCATTGACATTAGAATACCAATAGCGATAGGAAGATCGAAAAGCGTTCCCTCTTTTTTGAGATCAGCAGGTGCAAGATTAACCGTTATTTTTTTACCGGGAAGTCGAAAACCGCTGTTTTTGAGCGCACTTAAAATACGTTTGCTACTTTCGCGAATTGCAGTATCAGGTAGCCCTACAATAAAAAAATTCACCAATCCAAAAGAAGCATCAACTTCTACTTGTACAATGCAAGCATTAACGCCAATAGTTGTTGCTGACAATATATGTCCGTACATAGGTAATTACTTTCTAATAAGTTCAAAAAGAAAAAACATAAAAAAAATAAATCGAATCTATTACTAAAGAATATCATAAGTGTAGATTTTTTTAAACTATATCTATGTATATCTATACTGTACGACGGTAGTTTTTGATGGCAGTTTTTGTAAATCTTCGTACACTAGTAATGCTATTAATACTCATGCAGTGATTTATAGAAGCGTCTATCACCAAGAACGTATCAAATGTATTAGGCACACATAAAAGGAATGTTCTTATGAAATGTATACGTACACCCCTAACAAGAATAACGATTTTTATTGTATGTTGTATGCACACTATTGGCGTGCAATCAATTGAAATTATACCTGGCAATCAAGCGAATCCGAGTTTTTCGTTTCCTATAGCATCTTCAGTAACTGCATCACTTAGTCACAATACGTATGTCGGAGCGGGTGTACCAGGAAGCAAAGAGTGGGCGATATCTGTATTATCCCCGCAACAACAATCATTTATGGGTGTAGCACTGGAAAAAGTGTCTCTTGATGGCTCTAAAGATTCAGTTCCTAATCCGCTGTTTAATGCGCAGATCAAGTTATTATCCGTTATGGAAGTGGGCGGTATGAATAGCAGTGAACATAGTATTGTGGTTACGCAAGTAGATGCTAGTCGTGTGTTTCTTTCTGAACGAGCTAATCAATCGTTAATTAGTGTGCAAGTTCCGGATGCAACTAACGTTTCTCCCGCGCTTATCACGTCGGAGATTGTAGCGTTAGCATCATCCAATGCCGCAGTGCTATTTGCGGCGGTTAAGCCGCACGCAGGAGGGGATTTTGGTGATCCTGGTAGCGGCATTGCATTATTGGGCTATAAAACAACATCTATTCCTAATGCTTTGATTCCCTTAGGTCGCATCGCTACTTCGCTTGATACAGCAAGCGCTTCATTAAAGATAGGTGAGCCATCCAGCTCTGTATTTATTAATAATAATGCGGTCGCGTTACACTGGGACTCATATCTTGCGCGTCTTTTTATTGGTCTGCAGGTGCAGAATAATACCGCAATGGGAGCACGTGCAATCGTGGTTGCCCGAGTTGAGGGGGATAGGCTTGTATTAGAGCAAATAGCGCCAGATAATGCTTTTGTTATGGGCGCATATTCTATAGTGGGTCGGATTAACGGACCCACCTCGGTTCACCAAATAAATACTATGCGCACGAGCACCGGGTTTACCTACTTGATAGTGCGTGGTGGCAATGATGTGACTGATAATACGCATAGTACAATATATGCGTTGCCAGTGGTGCAGCGGAATAACCAAGCAGCGTTAATTGGTACGATCGCCGCTATCTCTTCTGATGATATGTCAGAACCAGCAGCACAATCAGAAGAAATGACAACTCAAGACAGTCCCGCAGCTTTTGTTGGAGGTGGGGTTGCGTCTTTGTGGGGAACGGTAACTAATATGACAGTGAATGGTGATACGATCTTTATCTCAACGCGTGGCGATGGTATGGCCATGCCAGGCGTATTTTATTCGCAAGCGTTGTTTGATAGCAAAGGTCATATTAAGCGATGGACATTATGGCGCAGATATGCAGGTATAATTACTCCCGCTAATAGTGCGCAAGTAGATAATAGATCAAGTTTGGTAACCGTCATGAGTAACGTGAATGCTGATGCTCAAGGCCAGGTAATGCGCACGAGCTGGGGGAAGGGAACTGCAGAACTGAGTAGGCAATTAATACAAGCTCTTGGACCCGTTGAGCGTATGGCTGATTTTCCCGCATTAGTTACTCCTGGATTAAGAGCTTCTTCCGTACTGGGTGCAGTATACAATGACACAGTCACGTTAGTACAAACAGGGACCGTACCAGGGATTGGTAATAAGTATATTAGTCCTACACAGGGTCACATAACGCATACGAGCTTTGATAATGGTATAATAACAGAAGCTCTTGGTGCAGATCCTCGACCAGCTGCGGTGACAATTCGCGGAGGGGTACTTGCTGATATAAGTCCTGTTACGGAAATTGCAGTGGGCGGATCTGGATCCAATGGTTGGATTTTTTGTGGAGGAGATAGAGGATTGGCTGTACTTTCGACTCCAGATGGTCGGGGCTGGGTGAACCTGGGAGATGGTTTTGCAGGATTAACAGCAGGTATGTCTTTTAAAAAAATAGGAAACTATGAATATATTAGACGGTTGGTTATAGACGGTAATTATCTCTATGTATTGACAGACACAGCACTCGATCGTATTGCTATAAACACCCCTATGCTCATTTCTGATCAAGTTAATGTTACGCGTCTTGCGCAAGTAGGCGATGCGCCATTTTCTCAGAATGGCCTTTATTTTAACGACACGCTTATATCTGACAAGCTTGCGCTTCTTGGCACGAGTAAAGGCTTATTTAGAGTCGGCGATGGAAGAGATGTCACACGCGCAGTAGATATACAGGATGTCAATTGGACTGTGATATCCGTTCCTGGCAGTAACTGGGCTGGCTCGGTTGCTCGTTTATATGGGCACAGTACTACCGGACGTATGCAGGACTGCGCGCGAGATAATACTGACGGACATCTATATGTGTTAAGTTCGGATCGCAGTCAAGAACGAGCACAGATAAATCGGTTTAGCATTGAGTCTGTTGAAACAAATGGTGTTACGGATAAGACTATAAAGCCATTGCCTGATGGGATAGCAATTGATCCCGTAACCAATAAGCGAGAACTTGGTTATTATGCTAATCTTGGCGAGTTGTGGGATGCCTTTGGTACTGAAGGAACGTTGTACTTTGTTGCGCGCGGTCAGGAGAGTCAGGTACCTGCCAACTTGCAGATTTTACCATTGACACGGGTGCCATCAGGTATAGAGAAGGGTCGCAATATTCCGTCACTGCTCCTTAACAGTGCAACGGGAACATGGTTGGTTGGTAATGAGGGTGGTGTACATACCAATGAGTGATGCGAGTAATGTATAAGAACGACAGATATAAAGGTTTTAGGTATGAATAGTATTAAACGAATAACAATAATACTCATTGGTTGCCAGATTCTGAGTTTTCCAGTGGTAACGCACGCAATGAATTTACTACAGCCAGCTGATACACTTGTGCGTCCTCCTTATGATCGGCATGCGCGGTATAACGTAAATATGATAGTCGAAACCGGTTGGCAATCCAAAAATTTTGATGATTGTGGTCCGGTTAGTAGCCCGCTTCATATATGGCAAACGCAGCAAAATGGGCTTGCCATGTTGAAAGGCTTTCCCGAGGGAGATCCTGCTAATACATTAAGTAACAGGTTACATGCCAATGATGATGGGGTGAGGGGGCATTTCAAGGTCTGCGGCGACCTCAATATTCCCTTTGCAGGATCCTTGGGTGCGCGTTTTTTCTTTTCACCTAATTGGTTTGTTTCGGTACATCTTCCTATGTACCATATGAGATTACGTAATGTGAGCTTTATTGATCAAACAGGAGATGCTGTTGACGCTGATTATCGGGTAAAAACGTTGTTAACCAATGATTTTGCTACCCATGTGCGGCGGTTGGGTGGTATGCGTCTGGGTGATTGGGCAAGAACAGGAATAGGTGATGTGAGTTCCACGCTCAACTGGTACCGAGATTTTCCTCAAGCAAAAGAGTTGCTTAAGAATGCGCGTATCAACTGGCGGGTTGGGCTTACGCTTCCTACGGGAAAGCCCACCGATCTTGATCTTCTTTTTGCACCCGGCTTTGGGTATGGTGGGGTTGGCTTACCTGTTGGGCTTGGATTAGATTTGATGTTTGGCGGTTGTATTCAGACCGGATTGGACTTACAGCTTATCCATATTTTTGGGCGATCCGAGGAGGTTCGTGTAAAAACAGATATCAACCAAACAGAATTGCTTTTACTGCAAAAAACATGCGCTTATCGTGACTTTGGTCTTATTCAGCGATTTAATCTTTATATCGGAGCAGATAAATGCGTAAAAGGCCTATCGTGTTTGGTGGGGTATCAATTTTTAAAACACGGGGCGGACCATTTGGCACTGTCTAGCAATGTGCTTTCACAAACAATTGCTAATACTGCTGAAAGCTTAAAAGAGCGCACAGCCCATCACATAGTGGTAAATGTGAGCTATGATTTTGCGGTGCATACGTGGAATAAAAAACATGCGCATCCATATTTTTCAGTATTTACACGTATCCCATTTAATGGCAAGCGATTTGCTAGTAATATATTTGTGGGATGGGTATTATCAGTTGATTTTTAAAAATATATTTACTTGACGCTAGAAATATGAAAGCACAAAGTGCCGAGATTTTCTCTCGCTTAGTGCATTTACTAAAGTTCCGCAATGATTTGTGCCAACACTGAAAGTCAGATTCAGACTGGTAAAAGGTTGTTTTTGGGTTTTATATCTAGCTCGCAATTGTTACACCATAGATAAGCTATTCAATGGTTGCAAGTCGTAGCTAGTCTTTGTACCTGCCCTATGTCATATCTTTATACATGTTTTTTATTTTCTGGTTTAGTGTGGTCCAGGTTATATTTTTGGCCGTTTGGCGTGATATATGGTATACTTAAACAATATACAAAAGGAATACTTATGTTTTCATTGATTAAGAATACTTTTAAAAAAATATTTCAACAAATATCTTCTCAGCTTTCTTCCCTATTTGGACGGACAGATATTGACGAAGAGGCATTTAGAGAGCTAGAAAAAATACTTCTTTCTGCCGATACGGGAGTTAAGACTACCCGATCAATTATCGGAGCGCTTAAAAAGCAATGTCAGGAAGGATTGATTCGAAAGGGGTCTGACTTAAAAGACGCTCTCAGGAAACAGCTTACTGATATAGTTCTACCGGTGAACGCGCAGGACGATAAAGCACGCATTCATATGTTGGTTGGTATTAATGGAAGTGGCAAGACAACATGCACGGGGAAGTTGGCATATTATTACAAAAATATGGACAAAAGGGTATTGCTGGTGGCGGCAGATACATTTCGTGCGGCAGCGCCGGAGCAATTGATATCATGGGGACGTAGTACGGGAGTCCAAGTAGTAGTGGGTAAACAGGAGCAGGACCCCGCATCGGTAGTGTTTACTGGGTGCGAGCAATTCAAAAAAGAGCAGCATGACGTACTTATTATTGATACTGCAGGGCGCTTACAAACAAAAACGAATCTTATGAATGAACTAGCGAAAATAAAGCGCATAGTTGATAAACAGTTTCCTCAAGAACCCATTAATGTGTTGTTAACTATCGATTCTATGCTCGGCCAGAATTCTTTTGAACAAGCAAAGCTTTTTAAAGAAAGTACCCATGTAAATGGTATCATATTGACCAAAATGGATGGTACTGCCAAGGGCGGCATAGTTCTCAGCATTATACAAGAACTCGGAATACCAGTGATCTATGTGACGTTCGGAGAGCAGCTTGACCACATTGCACCTTTTAATCCGGAAGAATATGTTGATAGCTTGTTAAATTTGTAATCCATGAAGAGTTTTGAGCCCATTACATGCCCTTATTTACAGAAGTCGATTTTAACACACATTTCACAGTGATTTTTATAAAAAATGCTATAATGCTACTGTAAGTATGGGAACGGGTATATGTACATTTTTCGTATTTGTATTACTATAAGTCTAATTTTTTCTAGCCTCTTTACGCTTGCGCGTGTACCCCAGTGGGATTGGCGGGCCGTTGATCTGAATAACATTCAATTGCCAGCTATTAGGGGTACATCGGTCTCTGAATACCAGGTGTCTGGGTCTAAGTATTGCCCCCATTCAAACTGGGCGCATTGGGAAGCTCAAAAGGTCTATAACGGTAAACCTACCATACAACATAATGATTGGTCGGGTAGCCTGTAATTTTTGGCATACCTGTCATCAAGATATAGCGCTTATCAAGGAATTGGGCTGTAATTCATTCAGATTTTCAATTGAGTGGAGCAATATCGAGCCACAAGAGGGGCAATTTTGTGAAGCGGCGCTGGATCATTATGTAGATTTTTGTGCCGCGTTACGTGCTGTAAGTGTTGAACCAATGATCACCCTCCATCATTTTACTCATCCACAGTGGTTTGAACAAAAGGGCGGGTTTACTAATGAGACAAATATTTATTATTTTGTACGTTTTTGCGAGTATGTTTTTAAGCGTTTATCTGGCCAAGTAAACTTATGGTGCACTATTAATGAAGTTGGACCATTTGTTTTTCAGGGATATATGCAGGGAGTGTTCCCACCGGGAATTCAGGGTGGCTTGTGGACTGGATTGCGTGTCATGCGCACAATGATACAGGCGCATTGTGCCGTGTACAATGCATTGAAAGCATTGCCTGGTGGCGACAAGGTCCAGATTGGTTTGGTACATCAGTATTTGACCGTTGAGCCAAATACCACCTCCTATATACGCCCTGCACTCCAGATGCTTGGTACTTATACTACGGGCGCTATGCTCTGGTCACTGGTGTCTCAAAAGCAGCAGTTTAACAATAGTTATGCTCTGTGTGCAGCGGCATTGGGCGCATTAAATTCCGCAGAACGCATACCAGCTTGGTTTATGACATACCTGTTTAATGACGCAATGCTCTATTTCTTCAAAACGGGCGAGCTGTTCCCATGGATCCCGAACTTACGTCTTTCAATACCAAATGGACATCAATGCTGTGATTTTATTGGCCTTAATTTCTATTCACGCGTTGTTCTCGAATCACGCCTGATCGACTATACGTTGAGTGGGGGCAAAGGCGAACCTGCATTTCCTCATTGTCGCCAAGGCGAACTCATGACTGATATGGAATATGGCGTGTGTCCTGAAGGGCTGTATGCAGCCATCAAAGATGTATCGCGATTTGGCAAACCGATTTACATTACCGAAAATGGCGTGAGTGATAAGCATGATGATATTCGTGCATTGTGGATTAAACGGTATTTATATGCAGTTTCCAAGGCAATTAAAGATGGATATGACGTGCGAGGATACTATTATTGGTCATTGATGGATAATTTCGAATGGGATCGTGGCTATACACAGCGCTTTGGATTATATGAAGTTGATTTTACAACGAAAGAGCGAAAATTAAGACACAGTGCACAGGTATATCGAGATACTATTGTGCACAGCGCAATCACTAAAAATAGATTTACGCATACCGACAAGCCTACATATCCCAGATAGTAACCATGTTATTATTTCTGGTTTTTATAGGTCCGCGATGGCAAAAAACTTTATAGTGCGCCCTTATTTGTGTAGAATGGCTTACTTGCTATTATTGTAGCACACTATGTACTTTAAACTATGGACTGTGCGCGCTGGTTTTACTATCCTACTCCAAGGAAAGAAGCATAAGGGAGATAGAAGTGGATTTAAAAAACCAGAACATGATGCACATAATCAAATGGATAGCAAAACAACTGATGGGACATCTTACGCAGCCCGAAGAAAGTGCGTGGTGGATTATAGAAGCAATCACAGGGGAAAAAAAATCACATTTTATAACCCATGGTACTATCTCACTGACTGTCGAACAAGAAGAGATACTACGCGACTGGTTGGAAGCGATAACCAAAAATAATAAACCATTGCAGTATCTTATTGGTTCTGTGCCTTTTAACTCTCTTGAAATATTAGTTGAACCTCCCGTTCTTATTCCTCGTCCTGAGACCGAGGAATGGTGTTGTTATCTCATTGATCAGCTGGAACCATTACGTGATAAACGATTAGTTATTATTGATGTATGCACCGGTTCAGGGTGTATCGCGCTTGCGTTGGCCAAAGCTTTACCCAAAGCGATGGTATATGGGACGGATCTGTCCTATCATGCCCTGACGCTTGCGCGTAAGAATGCGATTCATAATAAGATAACCAATGTTACTTTTTTGCACTCGAATTTATTAGATGCGATATCACACGAGTTTTCCTGTGATATGATTGTTGCAAATCCACCATATATCGCTGAATCTGAGTGGAATAGCCTTGATGTAAGTGTTAAGCGCTGGGAAGATAAAAGTGCCTTGCTGGCAGAGAGTAACGGGCTTGCACTCATAGAGCGTATTATTAAAACGGCGCCGAAATATATCAGACATAATGAGCACATGAAGAGGTGCGGTGTTGCACAGGTTACTATAGAAATAGGATATCAGCAGGGAGATGCGGTAATGCAGCTTATGCGAGAAAATCACTATAGCAATGTCAGTGTCAGGAAAGATTTGGAGTGTAAAGATCGTGTTGTTTGTGGGAGAGTGACATGAGTTGGTTTGGCAAGAAAAGTACCGAACATGTTGTTATAGTTTTGAGTGCGCACAATCTTGCATGCGGATGGTTACAGAATAATAATAAGCAACGAGGATTTGTACTCCGTGCTTTTGAGAAAATGTCATTCAATGGCTATGTAGATGATGATAGTATGCATAATACTACAGCTATAGGTACATACATAGTAGGCTTTTTGGAAAGACACCGTATCAAAGATGCGCGTATATCGTGTGCTTTAACCCGTCCGTTGGTGTCAGAGCGACTTACTATAAAATCGTACCCGACCCCTGAGCCGCGCGAATTAATGATGACGCATGCCCCTCATACACTATGGGATTATTATTATATGTATCCGACTGATGTGGACACGTATGTATTTTACGTATGTGCAGTAGCACAGCCACTATTATTGCAATACAAGTTGATGGCTTTTAAATATAACCTTTCTCTGTTGATTACCACATCTCAAACAGCAGCGCTATTCCAATTGTATCGCTATATGTATGATCAAGCATTCCGAATGAGTCAGTTTGGTTGTGATATGCGTCGATGTAGTGATAGCCCTGAGCGACTTTTTGATGCCGATGTTTTGAATCGCATTTTAACGCATAATGGCAATGATGCTATAGTTAATTCTAATAATCAAACAACAATACTCACTATGTGCGGTCTCGCTTCTGAGGTTATGGAGGCATGAAAAAGATAAATTTTATCAAAACAATAGCTTTATATGAACATCATATAATACATAGCTGGCTAATAGGTACGGGTATCATGGTGATTGTGAGTGTTATGTTGATGGCGTGGTTTTCTTTACAGCAGAGACGTATTCTTACAGTGCTTACACGTGAGCATAGCGAACTTTCGCATTATACACAGAAATATACGACTGCACAGCAGGAAAAAGAGAATAGTATTAAGACTAAAGTAGAGTATGAAAAACGTTTAAATACTATTGATAGTTATCTATGTGATGCAAAAAATCCTGAACTTTTGTTACAAGGTCTGATAGATATATGTAAGAAATATAACGTCTCTGTGCAAGCGCTCATGGTCGATCGGGCTAATGTGTCGTTGCGAGGAGCATACGAAAATGTCGAGTTGTTAGCCGATATGGTGCGCGATTTGGAGTCTCTATCTAAGGTGCATAACGTGGTGATATCATCAATTGAAAAACACAAGCGGGAAGGCGCGGCAACTGAAATAGCATACTTGTGTACTATTACTGCGCAACAAAGCAAGAGCTAATCTGTCTTATAATCGCAACGTGCTTTCAGGTGATCATGCGATTCTAGCCTTGAATGTATTTTCTCTAGTTTTATTATCGTCTTGGTTTGTTTACCGGCAAATAATATTGATCTATACTTAACGTTACTATAGTAGTTCTATAACAGAATAAGGGCTTACTCATGAATAAATTTTTCTTAGTTATAAGTTTACTTTCTTCAAGTTTTTCAGTAGCAGCGATACGCTTTGAGTTATCAGTTGATATTAGAAATGGGGAATCTCACAGGCAGATACAGCACATACAGTTAATCGACAATCTCAATGAAGTATATATGGGAAAGCTTGAGGTTGAAGAAGGTTTTATTAATTACACAGTAAGCGAAATCAAGTACGAAAAAGATCACATTATAGTGAAAATGGAAGTTGTTCAAAAACAAGAAGCGGATGGAACTGTGGTTAATAGGACGATATCTAAACCCTTCTTTATAGTGAGACTCGGTGATAAAGCGTGGGTTAAGCTTGGTAAAAGGGATAAAACAGGTGAGATTCTTCAAGAGCTATTAATCGAGGCTAAGGCAGTTAGAGAGTAATTTTTTGTATTTTTGACTGTGTCATGAATTATGCAAGAATACGCTGTCTATCAGACTTGCAGAATATTTTGGAAGCAAAAATTTTTATTATCAGCAAAAGTTCGTTGATGTATGAAGAATTAGCTGAGAATGCTTGGGGAATAATGTTTGATGAAAATTTAATTCCAAGAATGCACCTGGAAGACTTTCAAGATTTTATGACTCGGTTATTGCGTAGGCGTTCTGAGCAAATAGCCCAGCTGGCTATACCTATCACCCTTTACCTGTGGTTTGATGAACAGGCGCTGCAGTTGTGGTTTAATTTTCTTTCTGGGAGAGATGCAACTCTTCCTTTTGGTTGCCGCTTAAACAAGGTTAATTCTTCGGATGTGATTTTTGAAAAGTACCTTAATACAATGCGTCAAATTGTTACGGAAGGCAATAAAATAGAATATTTTGATATTGCTGAAGATTTTGATGACAATGACGGAGAGGAAGAATATGTTCTCGACGTGTATGTTACCACACTCTAACCTAGTCTCTAATAAATTGAAGATCGTTTCTTGATTCCTCTCTTTATGATCAAAAATACGCTCTCAGATGTCATCCTCGCGCTTGTCGCGGGGATCCAAATTGGATGCGTTTATAATCACCATTCAAAGTTACTTTTCGAATATCAGTTGCGTTACATAAAATCTCTATGGTATAGTACTTACACCCACAGGAACATAAAAATCGCTAAATTACAAAAACGAGACACAAATGGCAGCGTTCGCTGTGCTTGATAATCATATAAAGCAGAATTAATTTGGGTCCCCGCCCTGCGGCGAGGATGATATTGGGGACGGGATCGATTGTCGTAGTTGATTGTAGGGTTCGCGCAAAAAGCAGGGTGGAATGGGCATCAATATGTGGTAAGGTGACAGGCATAAGAATGGTGTCTGAAAGCGTATTTTTATCGTAAAAAAAGGTTCAAAAAATATTCCGTGATTGGCTGGTTTTATTGAGAATTTCGTTATAGTTAAAAACATATAAAATCAAAAACTATCAGAAAGAGGTATACTAATATGGAGAAATTTATTGTATACTTTTTGCTTCTATTTTTTGGAAGCTCCGTCATGAGTATGCCATCACATTATTCATCTTCGAGTTTTGGTGGAACTGCAAAGTTGCAGGGACAAGTATTCAAAAATCTTACCATAGCCGGATCAGGTAACTTGACAGAAATGATCGTCGCTCAACTAACTGCTGGTGGATCATTAAAAGCAGTGAGTAGCACTTTTGACAGTGTAGTCGTTGCGGGTTCTGCTTATTTTGATAGTTGCACTATTAAACAAGTACTTCACGTACGGGGAAGCTGTCACATCAATAACTCAAGAGTACATGATGGTTCTATTTTTGGGCGTGCGACTATTAAAGATTCGCAGCTAACAGGTGCGATTATTATACATGGTAGGACAGACCTTAAACATTGCTCTATTGATAGTTCCCTTACAGTGCGAGGTGCTTTAGTTGCTGATGATTGCAAAATAAATCAGCTTGTATCTAATGGTATGGAAAATGAGCTCAAGCAATGTACCGTTACTGGTTCCGTAGAAATAGGTGGTAAATCGCATGGTTTTTGGTTATTTATTACGTGGCTATGGTCGATATTTTATAGGCAGAAAAAACAACAGGTAATACTTACGGATACGATTGTTCAAGACGATATCACGTTTAAAGACAAAAATGACGGTATAGTTGTTTTGAATGGAAACTCATCGATCCAAGGGAATGTCGTTAATGGTAGCATAACCCATTGCTAAAATTGCTTATAATGTGGTTGTGTTTTATGCCTGAACGTCAGCAGTTGCTACTGTGCGAATTATTTCTGTATGCTAACTAGTTTTCATTTGGCCTTCTCAATCGTACGATCTTTCACATGCTTTCTGACTGTTCTTTCTCATATGCCTCAATCATAATTTTCTTAACATTGTCATCAGATGCTATGTCTAGAGGCGATAGATCTCGTTCATTTTTTTTAAATGGATTTGCACCGGCATTAATCAGTGCGATTGCAGTGTTATTCTGATCACTTTGTTGGGCAGAATGGCACTTCCTCACTGCAAGGTGCAATGGTGTATTACCAACATGATCGCGTACGCACGGGTTTGCTTGGGCTTGTAAAAGAGAACATACAACAGAGGGATTTCTATGTGCGGCCGCGCTGTGTAATGAAGTTTGTCCCCGGTTGTTTTTATGTTCTACGTCTGCATTGTGTGCTATTAACGTCTGTATTAGTGGAACCGCACGAGGTATGCGAGAATCGACTATACTGTGCAGTACACCTTTTTTCATTGTATCTACAACATGTATGTTAGCATTGTATTGTAATAGCAATTCTGCTGTTTCTACATCTTGTACATGATGTAGTGGATATAGCTTACATATGTCAGGTATGTTGGGATTTGCATTATATTCGAGTAAGCGCTCGGCAATTTTGGCTCCTTTACGTGTTGCATATGCTAGAAAAGTAATACCAGCATATAAGTGGTCAGGGCCTAATTGTTGGATTTTTTCATATACTCTTCCGTTGATATTTGCTCCTGTTTCTTCTATTATATGGACAATTTTCTTTTGATCGCATTCCCGTATAGCACTGGCCAATAACTGATTCCCTTCTTCTGTTTCTTTGATAGATGGCCTTATGTATTCACAAACTATGTCGGCTATATCATCTATGGGTAAGAATTGTACTACGAGTTGTTTTCTACATAGTACGTATGGTAATAATGCAGCGTCTTGGTTAATTGCTTTAGTACGTTTTTTCGTTATTATGCTATCAGAATTGTCTTCAGGGCAAGGTTTTTTTCTTTTAGCTGCGATATTTTTGTTACCAGGCAGATCAAACAAGAGGTATTGCATGGTGTGTGATTTGTTTATAAAAAATACGGATAACATAAGTGCGATAATTGTAAATGTTTTATATTGTGTTTTCATGTCTATGTTGATTAAGAAGTGTAATAAGATTTTTCTTATTGTAACATATATTTTTGTGATTGGTAATGACAAATATATGCGCTATAATCATATATTATGTCTATAATCAAACATCTTTCATTACATGAAGCACACAAAATTGCTGCGGGGGAAGTCATTGAACGGCCTGCGCACATTATTAAAGAACTCATAGAAAACGCGTTAGATGCTGGTGCAACGCATATTAGCATTTACATAGAAGATGGCGGTAAGAGGCTCATTCGTATCGTTGATAATGGCTGCGGCATGGATGAAACTGATGCGCAGATTTGTTTTGATAAGCATGCGACTAGTAAGATATATTGTATTGACGAATTAGAGCGCATTAATACGTTTGGCTTTCGTGGAGAAGCGCTAGCCAGTATTGCTGCGGTGTCGCGTGTTGCATTAATTACTAAGCAGGCAGATACGTTGTCGGGTATTAAAGTATCTGTTGCGTGTAGTAAAGTGATAGAGGTAGAATCAGTGTCAGCAATTACGGGTACTGATATTCGAATAGCTGATCTTTTTTATACTATTCCTGCGCGCAAAAAATTCTTGAAAAAACAGGAAACTGAGTGGCGACAAATAGTTCATTTATTTCACGCATTTTGCCTGGCGTTTCCCGGCGTACATTTTACTTTATATAATCATGATGCACTAATATATAATTGTCCGCCGACGACTGATACTATTCAGCGGTGTGCTCAGCTATGGCAGCATCAACGTATGCTATCAATAAGTAGTGATAATAGTGATCAACGGTTTTCTATTGCTGGTGCGTTGGGAATGGGGCACTATCGTTACGATCGTAATAGTCTTTTCTTTTTTGTGAATAAACGATGGGTTAAGCATTATACATTGGTTAATGCAGTGATCAAAGGTCACCAGGGTATGATTCCTCCGGAAAGATATCCGGTTGGGGTGCTTTCTCTGACGATAGATCCCGAGCTTGTTGATATTAATATTCATCCGCGAAAAGAAGAGGTCGCATTTTTGCACCCTAATCAGGTAACTCAGTATGTGACGGCAATAGTAAAACAGGCACTTGAAAAGAATACGTCAGATCATGTGCGTAGTATGGCACATAAAGAAGAAGATGTGCAGATTATTGTTCGCAACAATCTGCATGTACCATTGACCAATTTGGCCACTATGCCATCACCAGCTTTTTATAGTAATACTGAATTTAAGCCCTTTGATTTTGATATGTTTTTAAAAAAACCTGCTCAGCAGACCTTTGAAGCTACAAGAGCAATAGAACCCGTATTGCTCGGTGATAAAGCAATTGACAGCGTTGTTATTAATGATCCGGATCTTGTGCAGAATGGTGCTATTTCAGGAGACTATCAACAAGAAACAGCGAGTGAGTATTCGGGTACTATTATTGGGCAACTGCATAAAACATATATTCTTGTTGAGCAGTATGATGGTCTTTTTTTGGTTGATCAACATGCTGCACACGAACGTATTTTATATGAATGTTTTGCTACAAAGTTTGATAACTTTGTCTCAGTTAATTTATTATTTCCTCAAATTATTACGTTATCAATGAGCGATTTTGAAGCTGTTGTGGCGTACCTATCTCTTTTGACCAATAGTGGTATTGGGATTGAGCCATTTGGCATGCATGAGTTACGCATTATTTCTTTGCCCGCGCACGTAAAACATATTAATGTTGAAGAACTGATAAAGCAGCTGGTCGGATGGATACATGAGTATGATGCTATCGATCACCAAGCATTTACCAAAATACTTCATGAAAAATTGCATGCGCAGCTCGCTTGTAAAGCGGCAGTGAAAGCGGGAGACATATTAACGCATGAGCAAATGCATGCGCTATTGCAGGATTTATATAAGACTCCAAACAGATTCGCTTGTCCTCATGGCAGGCCCACCGGGTTTTTGTTATCTTTTGATGAAATTGAAAAGAAGTGCAAACGAAAAAAATAGGCGCACTCGTTGCGCCTATGCGTTATAGATAAGTATTTTGTTTTGATTCAATATCGGCGGCATCTAGATAGGCTGTATTTTTCTGATATACTTTGTTTTTTTGTTTTGTGCTCGGCTTCAGCCATTGCATGTTGTATAAGTAATGCCTCGAAGCGTCGTGGAGGTGAATCGCGGTGAAAGTTATTTTCTATGCATGGGACTGATGCATATGGAAGAGCATAGCTGGCAATGAGCGTTCTAATATCCTTCACGGGTAACATCGTATGTATGAACTTGTTTTGTAGAATATGTTGAGCGGAATTATATTCTTGCACGGCCCTTTTTTTGATTTCTTGCACTTGTGTATGTATATTTTTCTGAAATGTATTTAGATTATCGTACACTGTTTTAATGGCCTTGCTGTGGCATGCAAATAAAGATGTTTTTCGGTCATTTATGCGCGTATTGGTGTGTGCATCGGCGGCAAGAAGAAGTTCTATTAAGTTACCCATTTTATATTTTACCGCTACTTGTAAAGGAGATGTTCCCGCGGCGTGACTTTTTTGTGCATAATGGTTAGGATAATTTGGATTAACACCATGCGCTAAGAGCGCTTCCAGTGCCTCCGTAGTTTGATTATCCACGCACATTGCGAGCGGAGTTCTTCCATGCTCATCTTGTATATATGGATTTGCACCTGATTGCAATAGCAATCGTACGATTGGTGCGTAACTTTTTTCAGGTGCTGCATATACGGCAAGATGCAACGGTGATTGTGATAAGTTTCCCTTTTGATCTACGCGAGCGCCTTGTTCAAGAAGAAGTTTGATCATATCTGGAAATCCATAAAAGCATGCGAGGCACAAAGGGGTGTCGTGTTCATGATTGGTGGTATTGACGATTGCTCCATTATTTATTGCCGCAGTTGCCTTTTCTAAATTGCCCTCCATGGCGGCCTCTAATAATTTAGTATTTTCTTCGTCTATGTTGATGAATTTCTGGGCGGCGTGTTTTTGCTCTGTTTCATTAGTATTGAGAGAGAAACTAGCCCTACTATTATGTTTTGTTTCTGAGGCGGCGAGCTGCTGAGAAATTGGTGAGGGCGTTTCGGTATTATTATTGTATGGTAGACAAGCAGAGGAATTCAATGTGCCAAGCATTACTATTGTAATAAACATAACTTGTAATCGTTTCATGACAACCTTTCCATTTACGTTAAAAAGCACCTATGATAACGGAATTACGTGAAATCAAAACAAACATACATTGTCCAAGGTGTGTATATTAGAAAATATGCATACTTATAATCTTATCTTATATATCATATTCGTCAAGAAGAATAGGGCAAAAAGTGTGGTTTGTCCCCAGGATAAGAGGGTCATTTTAGGGTTCTATGAAAGAGGTGAGAGAAGCTGACTTAAGTGGCGAATTTCTGTTTTTGATATCAGTAAGTTTACGATACATGTATATTGCCCCGATCTCCTATCTGCCCGAAATATAGCCTTTTGCTTATTTTTTTATATACACTGTGCTACATTCTGATCAGTTTACCAATTAACTGATTAAAGCAGTAAAAAAAGGCGAGCAGTTCATGGAGCACCGTCGATTTTTTTGTGTTCTAATCATTGCTTTCTTAAGCAATATTAGTAGCGTTGTTTGCTATGATCGTGAGTACATAACAAAGAGAACTGATGGTTCCCCTTTTTGGGCCGAATTACATATTACTAGTGCTACCTCACAGACCATAGCGTCTAACGGTCCTTTAGAACTAACTTCGACTGGTAATTGCCAGCTTAAGTTACAGGGTGTAACTGTTGGTGTTAATTGCATAGATCTTGCACTATCTGTGTTATATAACATAAAAAATGCGAGTGCTTTTAGTAGAGCATGTGCAGCATTTGTAAAAAAGTATTCTGAATGGAAGAAAGAAGATTTTAGACAAGACGCCATGCAGCCATATAAAAAACCTGAGGTTGTGTGGCCGCCCTATTCTTATCAAAATACTCACACATTCGATGGATATATACCAGAGAACGTTCAGAATGATATCTTATCAGCGTATGATTTATACCAGTTTTCCGAGTTTCAAGCATACATAAAAACGTTATCACAGTATGAGTCTCATATTGCTCAGCTGTATGAGCGTATAAGTGTTGAACAAGAAAATGCTCCTTACTGGATTACAAAAACTCTTGGTTTACGCGAAGCGCCTTCGTGGGAATTCTATCCGGGCTATGAGAATCAGAGTTTTCCTGAAATAGTAACTGAGTTATACACAAATATACAGAACGAAAAAAAAGCTCAAGAAAAAGCGGCACATGAAAAGCAACTGCTCGAACAAAAAAGAGTAATCGTCCAGCAGCGTATACGCAACGATTTTACTTTTATACATGACAGTATCTATGGGAATAAACATGATCTGGCGGTAGGCACTATTGGTGAACAAGTAGCAGCTCGATGGCAAGCACGAGAGTGCGCACTTGAACAGTCAGAAAAAGATAACTTTGATTTCAAGATTAAAGAATACCGATTTTCTCAACAAGCAGCAGATTTATTACGAGGTTCATGCATAGGTTCTACTATGTTTGATAGCTGTAATAACGCAGCATTACAGGAATCCATTACTCGTAGATCTATTGTGCTTGATGGATCGGCAATACAGCATTGTTTACAGCAGGAAGTGATGTCTATTTTAGAACAAGCAGCAAAAGATCATTATGCACATGTACAAAGTCAAGCGATTAAATTGTTTGCGGACATGATTGGTGGCATGACATATATCGCAGCCGAGTATAATCAAAAAGGCGATGTTAAGAAAACGATGCTTTTAGCAGACTTTTGCTGGGCAGTGCTTGATGTTGGTATGGGAGTCGGTGAAGGCATTATCGATGGTGTGAGTAATGTTACCCACATGATTGCACACCCATTAGACACAGCAATAAATACAGCACACGGTGTGAGCACCGCAGCTTACTATACGGGCAGAGTCTTGTATGAAATATGCGGTATTACTAAAGATTGTTTAATCAATTTTGATGTGGGCATAGATCGAATTAATCGTGCTCACACTAATATTAAGATAATTACTGACGAGCTTGAAACTAAAATAACAAATATGACGCCACGCCAGATAGCACGTGCAGTAACTGGTGTATGTGTTGAAGTAGTGCTTACCAAAAAATGCATGAGTACTATGCATCGTTTTTATCAAAATGCGCAGGCGCAGATGGCTATTGTTGCACAGAAGATTGAACAGGGTATGTGCCCACAGGTAGCATTTGCGGGTGGAGGTCATGAAGTTGCTGTTGCAGCTGGAGCCGCTGATAGTTTGTTTTTGATGCAAGAAGCTAATAAAATAAAACCAGTGGCTTCAGTTATTCCAGCAGGCAGCAAAAGTGCAAAGACTATTAGCGCTAATGTTCCTGCAAGAGGTCGTGTTGATAGCAAGATAAATGAGCGAACTTTCCAAATTAGTTCGATCGCAGAAAAAACAAACAAAGAGGTTGCGAAAATAGCTACTGATCTCGGCTTTAAAAAAACCAATTATTATTCACGAGGTAAGGCTGTCTTTAAAAAAGGCAACAAATATATTACTTTCGATAGAGACTGCCATAATGGGGGATTTTGGAAAATGGCAGAATCGGTCAAAGAATTATCTAAGAGAGCAACAAGGCTAGGAACATATGATATGTATTTAAATAGGATCGGAGGTTAGGTGTTTAGTTGGAGGATAACAAAGTACAATCCATGCTATCGAAACTATCAGGGCGCTTACTTAAAAAATGAATGGATATCTTATGGTGATATTGGAATATCATTCGACAATACATTATTTACATTTGAGGATTACATTAAGGTTGAAAATATGTATATCGAGGCAATTTTATTGTTTATGTATTGCCTAGAAGTTTCATATCTTACCTTCACTCCGATGGAAAAATATGTTTTAGATAAGAATGATGCACATTTTTCATCCAGCATGATACGGCTTTTTAATTCCATCAGAGATGGGATTGTGGTAAATAGGTATACTGTCGACGATTTGGTACGTTTAATTCTAAGGGAGACCATATGGGGCAAGCTCAAAGCACAAAATATGTATGTCCATTTTGGATACGATTACTATATGTACATAGGTGCTGTGCATCCATGTTTGAAAACAATACAAAAAATAAAACACATGGGATTATTTGTAGAGAAATTCGATTCTCCCTACCATGATTAATATTCAAACGTGGCAGGTCGAATTGACACTGGAATACATAGCATGATAGTTATCTGTAGGACAACGATTGCAGAAAATACAAGATTGCAAAAAATGACGGGTCGCTTGACGTATGATTATAAACACTACCTAGATATTGGGGAAAAATATCTAGTAATGGGCATGATGCTTCCTAAAGGATCAGATAGTATTCATCATCTCATTGATCGTGATGGGTGGACCCACTGGCTACCTTGTTCGTTATTTGATATTTCAAATAACAGTTTACCTTTGGATTAGTATATAAAAATTTATGGTAACAATGAAGGAGGAGATTTAAGTATGCTGATGGGTTTTTATGAGCTATGTAATGACGATGATTTTTACGATCTACTTATCGATAGAGATTATGAAGCTGCATGTATTTACTTTAGACGAAAAATAGAAGTGGAAAAAATGGAATTAGAAAAGAAAGATCTTCCTGTAGGGCTTATAATCAATCAATGGTGGAAAAAACGGGAATTATAAAATGAAGAATAGTTGTTAGATTCAGTATGAGATCTCTTGTGCAAAAAACAGCTTTCGATAAATATATACCAACGCAAATGTAGATACCCAGTAAGTAATAGGTAACTCAAGGGATAATATATACCCGGGTTCAAGCACTGGGAGCGTACGAAGGTAGCTATGGTAGAGAAAACACAAAGAAGGTAGACCTGTAGCAACAAAAAGTGGGAACAAGTTTATTCGCCAAATTACGTTTTCGACGTTTTTCAGTGCTGTTGTTAATGATGATTTGGTATCTATCATGTAATAAAATAAAAAGCAGTAACGGAGCGCTATATAAATTAAAAGAATGAACATGAGTGCCAGTATTAAAAGAGCAGTTTGCATGCCGGTATAGGGGGCCATTATGCCTGGTAGGGATTGTATGATAAGACTAGCTATAGTGGTGAGTAGCATAAGCCAAATAACGCTATAAGGTGTTGGAATAAACTTTTCAGTGATAGCAGTTTCAGTATCGTGCCAATGTAAGGCTATATTAATGAGCACAGCATAGAGTATCGTGCGCAAAAAGATAAATGCAAGTGCAAATGCGGTAAGTGCGTACCATGGTGCATGTACAAGGTGAGTATTTAGCCACTGGAAAATAGTGCCAAGGGGCCCTATGGGTGTGGCGCCAAAATATACACTAACGTTGAGGCCGGATGGAATTGCGAAGAACGGTACAGGTGTCGTAGATGATGTGTATTTCTGGAAAAGAGCAGTGAGTATACCACTATTTGCTATGTCGGTAAGTATAAATAGGCCAAAAAATTTGAGAGCAGTATAGGGGAGTGCTGTTAACGATTTGAAGCCATATTTTAGTGGATCAAGAACATTAATATGTTGTCGTGAAGGTGTGCTCATTGTTGTTAGTTTCTCTTTTGTTTTATTAGACAGTATTTTTTATTTCTAAGTCTTGTTTCGGGAATAATTTTCGATAAATATATACCATGGCAAAAGTGTATATCCAATCGCTCACAGGGAGAACAATGTTAATAGGGATTAGTAGGAAAAAAGACAAAAAAATTCTCACAAAATTGATGTGCCAGAGGGCTTTACCCGTTTGTTGGAGTGCATGCGAAAATGTACATTTAGTGTCTATCATGTAATAAAACACGAACCAATAACGTAGCATTATGTAGATTGTTGCGCATACTGCAAGAATCACTGACAAAAGAAGAGCGGAGGTGTCCAAATTGCTAGTCAGTAAAACTGTTAACAAAATTGCTGAAATGAAGCCTGCTATTATGGCTGAAGAAATGGCCATTAATTTAAAGACAACTTTGTATGATTTGGAAACGAGCATTTCCCATGATGAGGTGCCAGTATCATACCAGTGTAACGCTGTTTCTATGAGCCCGACATGGAGGACAGCTCTGAAGAAAATAATCAAGAGTCCTCCTATAGGTACCATAAACTGAGGTAGCACTACGGGTAGCAGTAGCAGTAGGCATAGGCCCGTGTAGGCCAGTGCGACGCGCCAGAGCGCAATTAAGGATTTAAAACCATACTTAAGTGGATCAAAAGTTTTGATATATTCTCGTGAAGGTCTATTCATTTCTCTCAGGTCCTCTTTATTATTACCTGAGTATAGGTTTTATATTGATGTTGTTCAAGTGCTTTTATTCGTGATTTCTGACAAGCATACGATACATGTATGTTTCACTAAAAGACAGTATCCAAATGGCTAACGCACCCCACATGGCAGGAACAGTGGTATTTGCAAATATCCATGCAGCTGCAAATGACCATAAATATACCCAGAATGATGGCTTATAGGTGTTGGTGAGTTGATAGCTATTTATAATTGCTTTTGAGAGCGAGTACTGTTGATCGATCATAAAGAGTGCTACAAAGGCGAGACGAAATGACACGTAAGAAAGCGGGATTATCAGTAAAAGATACCATCCGATCCATGGAGTGAGGATATTAAATACAGTCCATTGTCTGAGCCAATTGTGTAGGAAAAAGTGGCCTATTTGTGCGCAGCCGATTAAGGAAAAGAACGGTGCTAATTTGAGTAATACGGCTATGGGAAGTGTGATCATGGTTTTTATCGAGGCGCGTCCGGTGTCATATATTTGCAGAGCTGCCTTTTTTAATCCGACATCCAGGCAAAGAACGAGCAGTGGGATAAAAATAATGCAAAAGACGAGAACAGGCCACAATTCTAGGAAAGAATAGAAAATCAGTGTTGGATCGCCTAGATAATAAAAGCCTTGTTTATAATCGTAAGCTCCCCACGGCGATCCGAAAAGAAGATTTGTGATGATAAGGGCTATGTAGTTATCTTCAAGACCTAATGTGGGCTTAATGGGTGTGATGGCACCAAATTGACTTCCATGGCATGCTACGTAGGCTATCTTTGCTCCAACAGTCCAGGCGATTCTCCAGAACAGAACAGAAAAAAGTGCCAACTTCCATTGATCTATAAGTGCGTTCAGTGCATATTTTAATGCTTCGGTATTTTGTTTGAACGGTGCGTGTTTGCTATTTATATTCATGGTACTGACTCTCCTATATTTTGTTACTCAGTTTGTAGTTTTAGGTGAAAAGTTCTTTAAGGCGTCGCCTGTTCAGCGTGCATGCCAGTTTTATCCCGCGGGAACAAGGCGCGATACATATACACGGTAGCAAAGGTGATTATCCAAACGCCGATTGGTTGTGTAATCCAAAAGGGTAAAATGAGGCCAACCAGTCCAATAAATAGGAACAAATAAAGAAAAATATCAAGAAATTTTAGCCTCCAGAGCACAGACTTAGTGTGTTGTAGGGCATTTCTTAGCGTTGTTTTTGTGTCTATCATATAGTAAAGACTGAAGAAATAGCGAACGGTTATGCAAAAAAAGATTAAGGATAAGATAGTTTGCAAAAGAGATTGCTGAGGCTCACTCACCGCTGATGTTAGAGAGTAGCCTATGGTAGTAATGATACGCCAGGTAATGAGAACGGCAACGACATTATATGATCGCGGAATGAGATTTTTGAATGAAGATGTTTGGGTGTCGTACCAGGTTAATGCTGTCTCCATGAGGCCAACTTCGATCATCACTGTTAATATAGTCGAAACTACAACAATTGACGCCCATACGGGCCACGGTGCTACGGGCAGAAGTTTTAAGAATTCCGCTATTTGGGTTATACGTACGTAATTCTCAAAAAATTCTGTGCTGAGTATATTGAGTTTACTTGCGTTAAAGAGCATATCAGCAATAGCAAGTGACAAAAGGCTTAGCATATTGATAATAAAAAAACAGATACCGAGTCCTAATACCATGTACCATAATGAGATTATAGAGCGCAGCGCGTATTTGAGGGGATCAAGTGCTTTGAATGGTTTTTTCGCACGTACTGGTACTTGGTCGGTCATGACGATTATCTCCTATGTGACGGAAAGACATAAAATCTTTTGTGTAAGGGTAACACTGAAAAAAACTAGAATGCAAGCAGTGAGACTGTATAACTGTTTACGTAGCTCTATTATAAGCGTGTGATGGTGGCCTGGATTTCTTCTTTGGAGAGTGCTTTTTGCAATGAAGATACAAATATATCACGTCCGTTCATAGTTTTGCCCTTATTGACGGCAATTTCTACTTTTATGTCGTTGGTGAAATAGAGCGATTCCTGACCAGGGACATATGAGCTGGTAACTTCGAATAGATGTATTCTAGGGGCAGGATGGATAAGAAAGGTAGCGTGCTCTGCTATAACATCGTTTATTATTTTTGTAATAGCATGTATGTCATGATTGATTGGTACGGAGACTTTGAATGATATCACCTGTGTGGGGAAGTATGTTTTATTAATAACTATTTTTTTTATGAAAAACTCGTTTGGGATACGAATAAGTGTATTATCGAGCGTACGTACTTTTACTGAAAGAAGGTCGATAGACTCGATGGTGCCAGTTAATTCGTCATGCTTGATTATGTCACCGATCACGCATGATTGCTCTAAGATAAGAAATAACCCGTTTATTATATTTGCAACACTAGTCTGTGCGGCAAATCCTACAGCAATACCAATAATCCCGGCTGCTCCCAGAAATGCAGAGAGATTAAAGCCAAAATCATGCAAGATAGATATACTAATAAAGGTGCACCCAATATAAAGAACTATATTACTTATTAACGTGCTTATATGCCAAGAGAAACGGTGCTTGAGTGTTTTTTTAAGTAGCTGACATGCAAGCAAAAGGGCGGGGGCGCCTATGCATATAGCGATGCTGGTGCGAATTAAGATTCCAAGACTGGTAGTAATGTTCATGGCTGATAGACCTGGCTATACTAAAAGCGAAAACGATTTGACCATGCATTAAAGGCAATCTGAACGGGCTCTAATCCTCGTAGGCACATGCCTTGATTTATGAGAAAAAGTCCAACGAGCATAAAAAGGACTCTCCAAAGAAGATCATAGGCGGCGTAGAAAAAAAGTGAAAATCCAAGGGCAATACACAAAAATCCGGCGAGAGGTCTCATAGGGTACACAGAATATTCTCCTTCATGGTGTGGGAAGATTATACCTAAAGATAAAATAAAATCAGACTTTATTCAAAAAATCTGATTTTATTTTAATTGATGCTTAACATATTTATACAATAAGATATAATTAATAGAGAAATAGATTGAATCTTGTGCTAACATTCCAACTATTCATTTTATATTAGAATATCTTCTCAGCTCTGCGTTGTGAGAGAATATCCTATATATTTTTATAACCAGACGCAGATACAGAGGTATTTCTTATGAATAAATTCCAAAATTTTGGACTCTCATCGGTATTATTTGAAGGGCTTGAGCGTATGGCCTATACGGAGCCGACGCCCATCCAGGAACAAACCATCCCATTGGCGCTGGCAGGCCGAGATATTCTAGGCTCAGCCCAAACAGGAACGGGTAAAACTGCCGCTTTTATGATTCCGTTGATCGCCCAATTGTTAAAAGATGTTCAAAAAACAGCTCTCGTTCTTACTCCAACGCGAGAACTAGCTGCACAGGTGGCAACGTTTACCCAAAAATTATTGGGAAGGAAAAGTGCCATAGAAACAGCATTATTAATTGGTGGAGAGCCTATGGGTCCACAATTATATACGCTTAAAAAAAGACCGCGTATTATAGTGGGTACACCTGGTAGGATCAACGATCACATTATTCGCGGGTCTTTATCACTGAATAAAACGGGAGTTTTTGTTCTCGATGAAGCCGATCGTATGCTTGACATGGGCTTTGGTATTCAAATAGAGGCAATTGCGAATCACTTGCCAGCTGAGCGGCAGACATTGCTATTTTCGGCCACATTGCCAGCGGCTATTATGCGTTTGACGCAGACTTACCTTAACAACCCAGCGCAAGTGCATATTAACGCTGGACATGCACCAGCTACCAATATTCAGCAAGATATGCTCAATGTAACTGCCGAAACAAAGCTTCCGGAGCTATTGAAAGAGCTCGACAAGCGCAGTGGCTCGGTGATTATTTTTGTGAAAACAAAATTCGGTGCGGAAAAACTTTCGCGTAATCTAAGAGATGAAGGACATAGCACTGATTTTCTTCACGGAGACTTGCGTCAAAATCGTCGTAGCAAAGTGATTAAGAATTTTCGTGAGCGTAAACATCGTATCATGATTGCTACTGATGTGGCAGCGCGCGGTCTTGATATACCGCACATTGAACACGTTATTAATTATGATTTACCGCAGTGTCCTGAAGATTACATACATCGTATTGGGCGAACGGCACGAGCTGGCGCCAAAGGATTTTCGCTCTGTTTGATTGCACCGCAAGATAGACGTCTATGGGCGGCTATACAGCACATGCTTGATCCTAAAAAGAATCAAAGACCAGCTCCAGAGCGTTCTTTTGGTGAGCGAAGGCGTAGCGGTTATAGAACCGGTAACAGAAATGGTTTTTCTTCCCAACGTGATCGTGCATTTTTCGGAGAGCGCGATAAGGGACCAAATGGCTCTTCTAACGAACGAGGAGCCGGAAACGGCGATCACCGCGCTGGCAGCAATCATCAGTACAGAAATAGAACCAGTGGTGCATACGAGCAGCGCCCTCACACGAATAACGGTAGCAGTAACTACCGTGCAGGAAAAGGAAATGGTCAGTTTTCCAAAAATCGTCGCAGAGACGGTGCTGTGCGTCCAGCCCGATTTAACACGGGTGATGAAATAGATAACGCAGGAAAGACGCACGCATAACTATTGTGTAGTTAAATTAGTTTAAAATAAAGGGGCTTTCAGAAGATATTCTGGGGTCCCGTTATTTATGTTGTTGGGAGAACAGAGAAAGCTCCTCCGGTTCCTGATAAACTTGATAATAGGTACTTAATATCATCGTCGCCAAAGCGAATTCCTATACCTACAAATGCGCTTGCATTCTGCTTACTGACGAAATCATCAGCACCAAATGTTATATACGCATTACGCAAGAAAAACATGCTGTTGTACCATTTAACGTGTGGTCGACGATCGTCAATGCGGTTCCAACCGGCAAGATCAAATACTTCTAACGTGGTTACCCAGCGAAAATAATCGGTATTAAACGGTAATTCGATATCAATGCCAGTACCCGCAAAGCCTTCAAATAAGCCGAGCCTAAATGCGACGTTTTTAATTATTTTACCAAATTGAAGTCCGAAGCGCACACCATTACGTGTGAATGTGGTTTTTTCTAGGGTGAATTGATTTAAAATTACGTCTTGTATCCGTCCATACTTGTTTATGTCAATGAGAGATCGAGTAATTGGATCTCGATACACGAAATATTCTTCTTGCTGTGTTTTAAATCCCTTTTGTGATGTTGCTAGTTGGAGCATATAAAAATGGTCTTCATTCGGGTGTATGCGCATGTTAAAATATCCCTTTGAATCTTCAAATTCATAGTGCTCAGCTGGCCGATGCATAGCTTCAAAGTGTGTATCAAATACGATCTGCATGCGATCTAATTTTGCTAGATAATTTTTGAACCCCTGTATTGCTATGCGCATATCTTTATAGGTCTCGTCTTCATTAATTAATTTACCCAGTAATCCTCTACCGTCATCTATTTTTTGTGCTACTGAGCTAATACTTCTTAGGCTATCACGTGCCTGAATAGATGCATCTTCAAATGCTTCACCGGTTGATTCGATTTTCGTGGCAATGCGATTAAAATCACGATCAATGGCTGAACCTATTTTGGAAACATTGTCCTGAATTGTCGGTAAAATATGATGATCAAGTGTGTTTATTACGTGTCGAATGTCAGTGCCTGTACGCAATAAGGCGTCGATATGCCCTTCATTGCGACTAACCGCTTGCTCAATGGTCTCAGAGAATGAAGCCATTCGTTGCATTGTTGCATGCAGATTATCGAATGATTCTCGGATAATAGTTGCTCCCTGCGCATCGCCGATTGCTTCTTTAAATGAATTAGTAACTTCTGCAACGTTATGTGCAATAGTGGAGAACTGTTGCAGTAATTCGTCAATTATCACGGGCTTAACATTGGGTTTACGCAGTATACTTCCCGGTGCTAATTGTCGGAGCAGTGGATCGCCAGGAACTAATTCAATGTACTTGGAGCCCAGTATACCCTCTTGGCGGGCTATTGCGTAGGCATTTTCATAGATATGATAATTGTTTAAAATCATGACCTCTGCTTGCACGGTCATATCAGCATTAGCAATAAGCTGAATATTTTCGACCCATCCTACTTTAACACCCGCAATCTTGACCTCCGCTTTTCTCGATAGGCCAGATATGTCGGAGAATGTGAGCGTATATTGACTATAATTTTTACGGTCAAATCGAAATGCTCCAATATGTAGCCCCATGTATATGAAAAGTCCGATTGCAATCAGCACAACAAGACCGACGCTGGTTTCTACATTAATGCGCAAAATAGCTCCCTCTTATAACCAATATAATTTTCTAAGTTTTACATCATATCGGATTTTATTTTTATGTGTATATTTTTTTCGTTCAAGTATGGCAAAAAGACGTTTTGTAGCGGTGCCTACTTGACCTTCCGATAATACAGAAAATATCCGAGGACGAGCAGATGTGTCAAATAGTGATGCAATATTTTCCGGTAATTGGCTCAAATCTTTTTGATACAGCGGTTCAAGTAGCGTTTTCCAGTCAGTGGTCCATGACTTTGCGGGTCCTGCACTTTTCAACCAATTGCTCATATTATCAATGCGCTCTTGTATGTCGCCATGTCGAGCTGCAGGTAGAGAAAGAATGGCCAGGAGAGAGTTGGAAAAAAACCAGGGATTTATAATTTTTGTATTAGTATCAACAGTGAATATATCAGTCAGGTAGATGGGCTTTGGCATACGTATTGGCTGAGAATCTTGTGTTGCAGGTGCTGGTGGTTCATATGTCTGATGTTCTCTAAAAATATCAAATTCTTTTACGTGTAAAAGCTCAGTAACGTCGATCAGTTTATAACGTCTATTGTTGAGAAAAGATTCAAGAGCATTAAAGATACGTGTGCCTCCCTGTATCTGCTCAATGCGGGTACAGACCGTTTGTATTATAGTTTGCCAATTGCCAACGAATTTTTTAGTGGTATAGTCATATGCAGTATTAATATTAATTTTGCCCTCTTCGCACATTATGCATATCCGCATACGAGCATCGATACCGTCTGCTTTTTCTTCTAGATTATATTCTTGCCATCTATTTATAGTTGGTAAAATGTGTGTGAGGAATTGGTAATCTTCACTGTGTTGAGCATTTTTTGTGGTATTACCAGTGTTATTTGCAGTAGAGATATCGTTTTTTTTTGATTCTTGATAGTTGCGAGATAATTGCGCAATAGCGACTTCTATACCACCCCGCGCTATGGCAATTGCTTTTTCTCTATCCTGAGCTGTGCGAATAAACGGCGCGAATATTGATCCGCGTGTCATCATGTACGTTGCAATGGTGGTGAGAGTGGTCAGAATCAACAGAGAAGAAATGAGAATGTATCCTGATCCTGTATTAGCGTTCTGTGTACTAGCTTTGTGAGTACTCATGTTATTGTTATCTTTTTGATCGTAATGTCTTGCGTGATATCTTTGCTTTTTATCAAGCGCTGTTGCGCGCGTGTACGTGCTAATTTTTTGTCTGAGCGCCTCAGCGTGGCTTGTTTTTGTTCTTTTTTAACGGACTCGGCTTTATTTGATAGTAGTGGTTTCTGTTGTACCTGATTGTTATTGGTTGTCTGTTTCTTTTCGATATTGTTTTCTGCAGCTATATTATATACAAAGTTAAAAGAGTATTCTCGCGCGTGCTCTTTATCCCATAGGGTAAGAGCTACGGTTACCATATGTGGAAGTATCGGAAAGGGTTCTTCTTTTTTGGTAATATCTGGTTTTGTTGTTCCCCATTCGGTGAATGTTTTATATTCTATTTCTGGTTTTGTAGTATAAGCCGTTTTTTCTTCCTGTGCCATGGGTGCTTTTGCTTTTTTTTCGATACTTATTTTATATGTAATCGTGCATTGTTTTATATTTTTTAAGAGCGCATAATTGTGTGCCCCGCTACTTTTGTCGGCAGCGTATGTATCAAAATCAAGATTCTGTCCTTCTTGGCGAAACAGTGTATATGTATCGGGTTGGTGCGTATCTTTTATCAATCGATATATTACGCGGGCAATGCGAGCCTTTGGTTTTCCCGTCTTACTGCTCCAATAGCTGGCAAGCGGGCTTGAAGTAATACACGTAAGCATAGAAAGATTGTTATTACTGTTCTGAATACCAAAAAATAATTTTTGGGTTTCTTTCTCTTTATTTTTTGCCTGATTTTCTGTATTTTCTTCAGCTTTTATATCCTCCATTTTTTTTGTTTCTACGATTTGTATAACCGGTGCAAATGCGGTGGTTATATCACGTTCAAGTTGGTACTGTGCAAGTGCGGCATGACTAAATACGTACATAGTATTATCAAGGGCGGCTGATGCCTTATTGGCACGATATAGTGTATTTACCAGGGTAAAGCTTATGATCGCAGCAAGTGACATGCTTATAACGAGCTCTAATAATAAAAAACCGTGTTTTTTATTCATTAATGTCCTCGAGAAGCAGATTCAGAGCTTGCTGCATCTTGATTTGTTTGGTTTTCTGGTTGGTGATATACAAATGTGACGAGTGTTTGTGTTGGTTTTTGAGCCTCAGACATAGTAACGGTAGTTGTACGTATTATTTCTCGTGATAATCCCGGTATGTTCGCCAGTACTGACGATGCGGGTATTGCTTCTCGTACATAGGTAAGTTGTGTAGCAGGGTTGGCTTCTGTTATAGCAAGATTGAACGGCAGTTCCTGTTTTTTATCGATAATTTTATCTTGTTCATGACGAGCATGATGCAGAAGATATATCATAAAAAACAACCGTTTGAGTATATGCGATGATCGTACGGTATGGTTTCTCACTGAAACCTGTATGGTAATAATCGGGACAATAAAAAAACCGACAAGTGCCAGTGTTATGAGCACTTCAAGAGTGGAAAATCCTTTCCTATTTCTGAAACGAGTCATGCGTATCAAATTGTGCAGTAAAAGGGTTTAATACAAGACTGAAATGACGCGGTTTTTTGTCAACGAGATCTTGTGTATCCATAGCATTAATGGTGACTTCTTGTGCTAGGCCATCAGGTGTTAAAAAAAACCATATTGTTGCACTCTTGGTTTGATATTTTTGCATTTCATCATAGCCCTCTATAAAGAAGTTAACTACTTTGATATGTTTCGGTATGACCAAAGAGGAGACCCCATATCGCGATTTGACTCGCTCAAATACGAGTTCTCCTGTCTGTGTATCGATAATGTCAGTTGCAGTAGCTACTGTCATAATTCTCTTACCCAGATCGCAGGTAATACGATGCAGCTTTGTTGTCCTGATTGCCTGCTGCCATCCCAAAAAAAGAAGCTCATTAAGCTGTGCAACAAACGCTTCTCGTTCGTATCGTGCTGACCTGCGAAAACGACCTAATCCCATACCCAGTATTAGGGTAATAATACTGATATAGATTATGAGTTCAAGAAACGTAAAGCCGGGACGCTTACTGTGGCGTTTATTTTGCATCCCACACGCTTATTCGTTCAGATTTAGGTGCTTTTTTCCCGTTGCGTCCATAAGAAAATAGTTCGTATGGGTGTTCAGAACCTTCCGGTGTCAGCATATACTGGTACTTGTTTTTCCATGGATCAATCAATTCTTTATTCTCTTCTATATATTTTCCGCCCCAATTTTTGATATTTGCTGTGTTATTCATGAGTTCGCCAAGTGCTGCTGGGTACTGGTCGGTATCTGTGTGATAAAAGTTAATAGATTCTTGTAGCCTACGCAGTCCCGCTTTTGCGAGCCCAACATTTGCCCGTTCCTGGTTTCTTTTTATCGCCAATCCTATTCCAAACATCAATGTGCCAAGAATGGCAATTACCAGAATAAGCTCCATAAATGTGAAACCCGGTTTTGCTTTTTGTGATAATAGCTTATGCGAAAGTATCTTACTTAGTATGGTGTTCACGATTTCTCCCTTGTATCAGTTATAATTTAGTTTAATAATGGTTATTGTAATAAACAAACTTAGCACAGTAGTATGTGTTACCTATAGATTAATTAGAAAGTTATATCTCCCATGCTGAACATCGGAAGTGCTATAGCTAATACTATACACAGTATGGTGATGGCGACAAAAACTAACATGCCAAGACTTAGTGCCGTAGTCAATCCATCAATTGCCTCTGAAAGTTCCACTTCGTAATTTTTTGCGATCATAAGTAACATGCTATCGAGTTCGCCGGTTTGTTCACCCGTATTAATAAGATGCGTCGCTATCGGAGGGAATATGTGTGTTTGCCTCAGGTATTGAGAAATATTGCCTTGCTTAATAATTTTATCACGTGCTTCGCGTAACGTATCGGCTAAAATGCGATTATCAATACTGTCAACGACAATATCGAGCGCTTGAGGCAGATTAACGCCGCTTTCTAGTAGTAACCCCAGCGTATAACTAAATTGCACTACTACATTTGTTTTAGCCACATAACTGAGCAATGGTATACGTAATTTTATTTCGTCTAGACGCCGGGCGCCTGACGGAGTAGATCGTGCGTATAGGAAAAGACTGACGGTTCCTATAATTATAGCGAGCAGCATAACATAGTGGCTATTAATAAAGTTTGCAATGCTCATCATAATTTCTGTTATGGTAGGCAACTCTCTTCCAGTACTGGTAATGAGATCTGCCATCTGAGGGATAACTTTTGTGGTAAGACCTACTACAACTATAAGTGCAAGCGTAAGCTGTATGGTGGGCATAAAAAGAGCTTTTTTTAATTTCTTTTTTACTTCTTCTTGTCGTTCCATATATTCGTGCAATCGATCTAAAATAACTTCTAGTTTGCCACTTGCTTCGCCCGCGCGCACCAATTGCACGTATATATTATTAAAGATGGTAGGGTATTTTTTCAGTGATTCGGCTAAAGAAGTACCTTCTTTGAGATCGTCTTTAATGTGTATTAATATCGTTTTAAATCGTCCTTTGAACTGATCTATAAGTAGCTCAAATGATTGTAATAACGGTACATCTGCTTCAAGAAGTACTGCTAGTTGTTTAGTAAAAACCATTTTGTCTTTTAACGATACTTTGCGGATAAAAAAGCGTTGTACTAGGCTGTAGCGCGCTTCTTGAGTTGCCACCACAATAGATATGGGAAAGAGCCCCTGCTTGGTTAATTGGTCTCGTGCGCGTGCCAAAGAAGGGACATCAAGAGTTCCTCTTACCCGTTTACCATTTTTAGAAAGCGCTTCATATATATAAAGAGCCATTGTCGTGTACTTCTATCGTTATTGGTGTAGTATGCCAGGTACTATTGTGTAAGATGCCGTATCTATGATAATCTGTCATATTGTAATTATGATAGAAACTCTAGCATAAGGCCAATAAAAATGAATAGACCTACCGTTTTTGTCCGTTATTATATGGGGTTTTGTATATTGTTGTTTTTATCAATACAGAGTGTTCATGGTGCTCAGGGTGTGATTCAGGATAATGGTATTGATGCAGCTACAAAGACAAGTAGTGCAGCTGGTGCTCGAGGTGGTGATTTGGCTACTATGCCGCTTTTTCAGTTTGTGTGTACCGAATTAAAAAGGCCAGAGTACGCGCGAGAAATATTGCCGTACGATTTTTCTTATCTTCATCAATTGTTGGTATATGGAAAGACATTGCATCACCGGCAGAACTATGCGCGCTCAGTTTTTGGTGTTTTTAGTAATGTTATGGGAGCAAGCCATGATATTTCAGCATATGCCTTTGAAGCATTATTAGAATTACTACCCAATGCGCTCAGACCTTATACTCTTCTTTCAGTGTCTTCAGAATTACCGTTCTATCCTGAAAGTACAGATATGCTTTTTCAAGATCGCTTTAAACATATAGTGTCTAATATTTTATTTATTCAATTTAGTTCTCAGTTTGATAGCTTTAAGGCTGAGCCAGTGTTGTTTTTTGATGATCTTGCTCATCGAATGAGCGATGTAGCACAGCAAGAGCTTGATATGCAACTTATGCGTACTGCTGTGAAGCGGTTTATTGAGCTTGCTTTGAGCAAACTGATTTGGAGATCAGAGAAGCCCGAAACTATATGGCCAAATGTTAAAAAGATTGCTGATAATTTAATGCAATTAGTTGAGCATAATATTATCGATGATCTTAATGATCTTAATGACATGTATTGGACATTAATTCATCGATTTAATTATTTTACTGATCTTCTTAATGCTCACCTACCACAATCATTTTACCACGATATTAGAACTGATCTTTCCTCGGACTCTATATTATTGTTGACGCTCGCTGAACAGGATAGTTGTATTCGGACGAAAAAAGAGAGCCTTATACGCGCACTTGTAGAATCAGAGGCAAAAAGATTAGCGTATGAAAAGGGGATTGTGCTTTCGTGACACATGGTTTCTCTAAAAAAGACTAAAAAGGTGTTAAACTGAGCCAGTCTCAGTTTCTTCTGCGTGCGCTTGCCACATAATGTGACATAATAGGGGACATTTCTTGTATAAGTCCAAAGGCGATCTTTCCGCGTTATTTTGAGCAAAAAGGTTTGCTTTTGCACCGATAATCAGTGATGTCATGGTACCAATTTTACATATGTAGGCAGTGAAGTTGTAGTCTTACAAATTGCAGAAACCGCCGCATGTAATGGCGTATTACCGTCTGCATCAGCGGCATTAACGTCTGGTTTTGATTTCCTTAATAGTGTTGCTAAGAATGGTATGCTACCGTGTGTAGCGGCTTTATGCAATATCGTTTTCTTCATCCAATTTAATAATAATCGTGTGATATCGTGCTAAATATACGCTAATTGCTGTGGTAGAAAATAGATTTTTAAACGAATGTGCGACGCAGTGGCACAGTCTACCAGATTTATATTATCTATGACGTTCTTTATTGTATGCTTTTTTATAAAGCAATCGGTTGAGTATTGTCACCGTAATTTTTTTATAGGCTAAATAATATATGGAGGCGATTGCATGAAAATGGTAATAAAAAGTGCTTTAGGTGTGATAATGCTTATCACTATTTTCGCTACTTATGCCGGCCCAAAGTGGAGTAAGTGCATAGATGATTACGATGGGAATGGTACAAGCGATGATATAGCGTTGTATGGGGCTGGCGAAGATGACGATGAGGGGTACGTAGACGGCACACTAGTGGATATATTACGTAAGAATAGGAGATTGTTTCAGTATGTTATTGAAGGTGACGCGCGCGGAGTGAAAAGTGCTCTCAATGTGCGAGCAGACGTTAATGCTAAGATAACGTGTGGCGACAGTATATTATGTTATGCAAGTAATGCTAAGAATGTGCAAATTACCCGATTGTTGCTTGCGCATAAAGCAGATCCTAATCATAGGGGACATATGGGGCAAACACCATTACACTATGCAGTAACGGACCGGAGCGGTCTTGATAGTGATGCAGCATGTATTGTGTTAATGCTTATTGCCGCCAATGCTCGGGCGAGTTTAAATAGCCCTGATGACGTTGGACAGGTGCCGCTGGCAAAGGCACGCACTGCTTTGACAATTAAGGCGCTGTTGCTCTGCGGTGCAGACTATACCATAAAAAATAAGAAGGGCCTGACTCCCTTTGAACAGAGTGTATCTCTGTTTGTTCGAATATCCCCCGCTCTCTCTGATGCCCCTTATTATCCAAACCATGCGACATGCGCGCAGACACTCGTCGCTGCTGGGGCGATTAATCGGCGTACATTGAATGAACTTTGTTATAATAAGCGTTTTGTTGCATTATATGCGTCAATTAATTGTGAACGTAATATGTGTAGGAGAAGAGCGGTGCATCATCCTTTTGTACTACACGAGTATTTTTATGATATGTACTGCCAAACAGAATTAATTAAGGAAGAGTTTGTTTGTGCGCAAGATTGGTATGCGGAGCGCGATGCCACATTACTCATGGAATGCATGCAGGAAACATTTCTTCCGGTACAGATACAGCATATAATACTCAATTATTTGTATCCGCCTAGCGATACCATTCTTCTTGATTCTTTGTTTATTCGTGCTTACTCCTATCTTCCCGAGCGCATAGCTGATCTTATATATGGGTATGCACAGCCATATGTGATGTTAGATATCCCAAATTTACAATTACATTCGCCATTGTATCCCATAGTTCGGGAGTTTGTGCCGTGGTTGATAGTACAATGTATAGAAGAGAATAGATGCAAGAGAACAGAGCGGGAATAGGTGATCAACGGTACTGAATGGGGGGTGCCATATAGTAGTATTATTATGAAAATGGGAACTGCTGTGGGATTGTTATATCAGGCGCTGAGTATTTTTCTTCTAGTTGAGCTCGAGTTAATAACCCTGTTTGTGAGCCAAGTGAGCAAAGTACCGATGCTGCGTTTATAACGCCTGCATGTAGTGCATTCGACACGGTGTAGCCTTCTGTTATGTATGATACGAATGTTGAACCAAATGCATCTCCCGCCCCCAGTGTACTTATCGTGTTAGTTTTCTCGCTTGGGTGAAAATATATACTTTTACTATTACAGGCATATACACCTTCTGAGCCATTAGTGACGACCACTATTTTCGGGCCTTTTGAAAGTATTTCTGCAAAAAAGCCCTGAAGAGTAAAACAAATGGTTTCCATCCCCACTGGTTTTTTCAGTAGTTCTGGCAATGGTAACTTGTTATGGCCATAGCACGGGTACTGCTTTTCTGTCGCTGTTTGCGTTAGTGCACTCATAAGTAGTGTTGCTTCATAGCTATTAAGAATAAAAATGTCGATATATGGGAGCGCTTGAATAAGCGTTTGTATGTTTGTGGTGGTGAGTTGGCTGGTACCTGGGTTAATGGCTACAGAAACGTTTGATTGGTGTGCCTGCTTTACTAGTGATGGCAGTACCCGTGAAGCACTGCCACTGAGAGAAGTTATATACAGTTGATCACAGACGGTAATCTGTTTCAGGGGGATATCTTCTAGCGCCAGTGTTCGGTTAGCCCCGCGATGAATGAGTACAGCTCGATCCCCAGAAGGGCAGGGAATTATTACGGATGTTCCTGTAGGTTCGCTGCTATCTTGAATCGCGTTATTGGTAATTACTCCTTTAGCGCATAATTGGTCTTGTATGAACTTTCCCGCAGTATCAGCACCCACTTTGAAGATGCTCTCCACTTTGTGCCCCAAGAGGGCAAAAGATACAGCGCTATTGAGTGCACCGCCACCAAGATGGTGAGATATTGCATCGACTTCTATTTTTTTACCTTCCTGTAGTACGATATATGACTGTTGTTGCTGATCAGGGGCGTCTAAATGCATGGCTTGTGTGTGGTTGCTTTCTAGAAATATATCGTGCATAGCCCCGCCAATAGTTACTACTTTTTTCATGGTTTATTTGTCGCTACTTAATGTGAACTCGGAAATAGAATCAGCTGATAATAGAGCAGTGTTTAAATTCCTTTTTATAATCAAAATGTACTCCCAAATATCATCCTCACCGCAGGGCGGGGATCTAAATTGATTCGTATTTTTTTTATATTACTATTCAGCCATGAGCAACATCAGTGTATCTAAAAATTGCTGTAGATTATGTATATAAAAATTTTAATTTGGATCCCCGCGACAAGCGCGAGGATGACGTTGATAGCATTTACAGCGCATTGTAGTTACAAAGTCTATGCATAGTTAATTTCGAGTTCACATTACTAATCACTGTTATTCTGCTTATTTTTACCAAAATACTGCTTTACGCGGGGGGCGATATAGGCATATGAATAGGCATACACGTACGTTGTTATAAGAGTGAGATTGATGGTGGCGAATATCTCATAAGAGCTGCGTAAAAAGTATCCCTGTAGCCATCTGAGTGCGAGTAATCCCAAGAAAAAAATTAAACCTGATGGTAGCAAATTGCGCAAGGGGCGGCTATAATACGTGTTTTTTGTGTAATAGATATCATAGACCAGTGAAATAAGTAAATAAGATAATAGTATGATAGAGATTATAGTGCATGCATATGCCAGGGTTGGTGAAACCATCGTTGATAATCGTGTCAGCAGTATGCTGCCGATAAATATGCCCGCATTAATATAGTTTTTATATTGACTATAGTTCATATTCATGTCCCCGGAAGAGTTAAAAGACAGCGTTATTCAGGGCGCTACCTGGGTAGTGGTCACTACTTTCTTACATATCGCTACTGATTGCTATCATCGCTTCGCTTGCTTTTACTAACATAATCTTTTAGATATGGTATAATATAAACATGTAAGTAGACATAAGCACATACTGCGATAGCGGTGAGATTAATAGTAACCAGTATATCATAGAAATTGCCTAAAAAGTGCCCTTCCACCCATCTCAGAACAAGCAATATAGAAACGAGAAGCAACGTGTTGCGCAGTACAGTCCCCTGATCCGCTGTTGTTTTTCTATGATACATGTCGTAGACAACTGGTATGCTGAGATAAAGCAATAGTACAGTAGAACCTATGGTGCATATGTGTGCTATGAATGCTGGCAGTGAAGCTGAAAATCGTGTCAAGATTACGCTACCGGCAAAAATGGCGGCATGTATATAGTTTTTTTGTTTGCTAGTATAATTCATATATTGTTCTCCCTGTCTGGTCGTTATAAATGAATATTTTTCTTAGTATTTGCGGGTTATTTTTGGCGCAGCGTTTTATTGTTATTGATGGTGAGCAGGACGCGCTCTAATACCTGATCGGCATGGTCGACCCATACAATGTTGATGTCATGCGCAATATCTTCAATACCTACTAGATCGTGCTTATTTTTATGTGGCAAAATAACATGTTGCATGTTATTGCGTTTTGCTGCCAATATTTTTTCTTTTATACCCCCTATAGGCATTACTTCGCCCCGTAAATTTAATTCGCCCGTCATGGCATACTGCGCGTTAATGGGACGCTGTGTGTAGACGGAAAGAATGGCAGTGAGTAATGTGATTCCGGCAGAAGGACCGTCTTTGGGAGTAGCGCCGGCGGGTACATGAATATGAAGATCTTGCGTGGTGAAAGCGTTATTATGGATACCGAATGTTTTGGCGTGGACGCGAGCGTAACTGATGGCAGCTTGTGCTGATTCTTTCATCACTTCTCCCAGTTGTCCAGTGAGCATTAGTTTTCCCTTACCCGGCATGAGAGCTGCTTCAATTTTAATCATTTCTCCGCCATAGTTAGTCCATGCCAGACCATTTGAGATGCCGATTTGATTTTGGTGTTCTGCCTCATCTTCAATAAAACGTCGTGGACCGAGATAGCTATCTATATTTTGTGCTGTTGCAGTAATTACCGTATTTTGTTCCACGAGAATGCGTGCAGCCTTAGAGCACAATTTATTAATAAGCCGTTCAAGTTGCCGTACTCCAGACTCACGGGTGTATTGAGAAATAATTTCTTTAATGACGGCGTCGTCAACATTAAAATTACGTCCTTCAAGACCAGTGCTTTGTATAGCCTTATTGACTAGATGTTTTTTTGCGATACTTACTTTTTCTTCGAGTGTGTATCCCGATAATTCTATTATTTCCATGCGATCTCGTAACGGGTCGGATATGGTACTCAAGCTGTTGGCTGTGGCAATAAACATAACCTGAGAAAGATCGAATGGTATGCCTAAATAATTATCATAAAATGTTTTATTTTGTTGAGGATCGAGTACCTCAAGCATAGCAGCAGATGGGTCTCCACGAAAATCAGATCCTATTTTGTCAAGTTCATCAATGACTATAACGGGGTTGCCACTACCAGCTTTACGCATTGCCTGTATAAATCGTCCTGGCATTGATCCGACATAGGTGCGGCGATGTCCTCGTATTTCTGACTCATCTTTTACGCCGCCTAAAGAGATGCGTGCGTATTGTCTATTTAAACTTCGCGCTATAGATTTACCCAGCGATGTTTTTCCTGTGCCGGGCGGTCCCACAAGACATAGGATGGGTGAATGTCCACCATTTTTGAGGTTCCGGACTGATATAAAGTCGAGTATTCTATCTTTGATATCTTTGAGTCCAAAATGATCTTCATTGAGTACTTCTTGAGCATGTTTGATGTCAAGATTTTCTTCGGTCAGTGCATTCCAAGGGAGGGAGAATATCCACTCTAAATAGTTACGAGTCACCGTTGCTTCAAGCGAGTCGGGTGCTGTTCTTTCCAGTCGATCAATTTGACGACTGATTTCCTGTTTTGTACTTTCTATTATACCCAAATCGGCTAGTGTGCTTCTCATTTGTTCTATGTCTTCGAGATCGTCTTCGCCGAGTTCTTGTTTGATTGCTTTGAGTTGTTCACGTAAATAAAATTCTTTCTGAGATTTGTTCATAGATTCGCGTGCACTATTTCTGATTTTCTCTTGTACTTCTGACACCTCAATTTCGCGATTAAGGTGGGAATAAATCATGTACAAAAAATCTTTTTTATTGGTCAGCTCGAGCATTGCCTGTGCTTCTTCAACGCTCAGACTAAGATGAGATAGCACAAAATCAGCTATTTTATCAGTGTCTTGTATTTTTGAAAGAATAATATGAAAATCTGGGCTAAATCTACTGCTTGCGGTTGCCATTTTTTCGGCGATACTTTTTATATTTTTTATTTGTGCGGCCACTTCGATATCATCATTGTCAGCCATTATGATAGGTTCTACCTGAGCGTGTAGCCCATTGCCATCGGTAGCAATATTATGTACACGGGCGCGGCAGAAACCCTGTACCAATATTTTGATTCCGCCTTCAGGAATTTTGATAAGGCGCATAATGGTGGCAATAGTTCCCACTTCGTATAGGTCACTGGTGCCGATTGCACCATTATGGTCAACTTGGTTGCGTGCGGCGAGTAGCAATACTTTTTTTGATGATTCCAGTGACTGATTAATCCCATTGATTATCTTTTCGTCAAGTACAAGTAGTGGTACTATCATTAGTGGAAATACTACTACGTCCATGGTTGGTATTATGGGAAGTGTATCAGGTATGGATTCATGTTTTTTGTGCAACAATGTCTTCATGTCTCGTCCCCCTTTTTAGAGACCTATAAATAGGTATCGCACCTTTTGTATTATTTTTAGTTTAAAGAAAAGGGTATAACCAAAACAATAACTACCGTTATTTTGCGGGAAAGTTCTGTTACTCAGGCAATTATGATATAGTGTTGTGAAATCGCAACATACAAATAAAAATAATGGATCAGTAGGTCATGGTTAATGCGCAATTATCAATGCACCATGTGTATAAGTCATATATACAGGGAATTGCCAAAACAGAAGTATTGCGGGGGATATCTGCATGCTTTGTTCAGGGTGATACCTATGCTCTTACGGGTATTTCAGGAACGGGTAAATCAACCTTTATGCATGTATTGGCGGGCGTAGAAGCTCCTAATCATGGCGCTGTGTTGTTTGGTGACCAAGATATTAACGTAATTGGTTTAGCAGAACGGGCGCGTTTATTAAGTAGTTTTATAGGCTTACTTTTTCAGCGTCCGTATCTCATTTCAGAGCTGTCTGTTATAGAAAATACTATTGTTCCTGGGCTTATTGTCGGTAAAGATAAAAAGTGGTGTTTGCAACAAGCTGAAAAGTTACTCTCTCGTTTTGGCTTGTACGATAAAATGCATGCTAAACCGGGTACGTTATCCGGAGGGCAACAACAGCGAGTAGCGTTAGCGCGGGCGTTATTTAATCAACCTATATTTTTACTAGCTGATGAGCCTACGGGAAGTTTAGATAGTAAAACAGCCAGGGAGCTGACTGGATTCTTACTTACATGTTGTGAGCAGTGGGGCATGGGAATTATTGTAAGTACTCACGATAGTTATCTAACGGGCGCTATGGGGTCGATATATGAAATACGGGAAGGCATGCTGTATACTGTATCAACCCCTATGATAACTGGTGAACATGCTCGTTCTTTGACGAGATAAGGGCGAGTATTCGAATTAATCCTATTTTTGCTCTGCATCAGCCAGCTCTAAAAGAACGTTTTTGTGTTTATGGGGCGTAGCATAGTCCCCAATGAGCTGTATAAGAGCAGTAGGTATCGATGGAATATATTCTTCTAGCGAAACACTTAGCGCTCTTGCGTGCTCCTTTTACTGCTCGCATAAGGTCTCTCGTCTAGCTTTTAGTTCTAGATTGCCTTGTACATTATAGCTCTTTGGTGTTAGCGGGATGGTGGCCAGTGGGCGTGACAAAACGAGGCGACAAATAGGCTTATTACAAGCGTTTGCACATTTTTGATTATTTTTATTATAGAAATTTTATTGCTGAAACATCTCATATGTCTATTTTCCCGCCATTTTCTTAGTTACTTTAGTGTCTTTATTATCAAAATGTGCGTCCATTGCAGATTGATGCTTTTATTTTAGTTCACTACCGACATATTCCTGAATAATCCTCATGGTTCCTGGGTCTATAGCAAAGAGCGTTAACAAGATATTATTATCCTCTATGGGTCCTGCTTCTGGTAGCTTATGTCCTTGTATCTGCCAAGCGTCTGTACGTTCTCCATGTGCACTTTGAATAGCTTTCCCTACATTGAGGTTACTGAGTGCGTAAACAGCTGTAAGCCACCGTGGGTGTATACTTTGTTGCGCAGAAAAAATAATATCGTGAACCTGATCGCCAAAGCCCAACACCGATGCACTGCACAATGCCGCTATATCACTAATATTGACTTTATCGCGCTCAGTAAGAAGTAGCTGCGCAACTTGATTTGCTTTTGCTGTTAATTCTATATCCCCGTGACCGCGTGCGAAAGACGTAATGCATTCCAGAGAGGTTCCCTGTTTGGGTTCAATTTTTATGAGGTTTCCAGCAATTAAGGGCTCAACCATTCGCGTGTCCTTGAATTGCACCCCTGCATTGATAAGCAGTTTCGTCATTAAAGGGCAAATTGCACCAGTGTTTTTGTAACAACAATAAGCTAAATAATCATTCAATAAAGTGTGTTTTAGTTCATCTTCTTTGTTGACATTTTCACCGAGCTCATTCATTTTTTTTAGCAGTAGGTCCATTGCGTAAAGATTGTCGTACTTGAATATGGGGTATGAAGTTTTCTGCAAGTCTATAGATTTTACCTTGCTTAATATTAATTGCATTATTTCATAATCGTTTGCCGCGACAGCGTCGTCCCAATATCCACAAGTCAGATTACTCCTGAAGGAACAATTACGGCCCTCAATGTCTAGTAACGCTTTATAAGATGCTGTATTTCTCCCGCCATGGGTTACCATATTTTCCATATCGTAATACATGCTTGGAAATTTTTCTCGTAATAACCAAACTATTTTTGGGCGCTCATATTTAAATGCTTCTCTGAACATGAGTTTCTGTTTTTCTTTTATGTCATTATTACGTGATAACAAGCAAGAGTTTGCCATTTCTGTGTTATTTAACTTTGCCGCTATTCTGAAAAGTTTAAGAGTATCATTTGATTGTGATCTGATCGCATTGGTTACATTTGTCATGACCCCTTCAATATATGCATAGCCATTGTTTACTGAAGCCAATTGGTCATAATGCCGTGCATTGAAGCTTTGGCAAACGGCGCGTACAAAACGAGTACTGACTTCAATATATGCCGGATCTTCTTCAGTCAGGAGTTGTATTGCATCGATAGGCCTATTTTGTATTATTGCTTGCATGAATAATGTGGATAAACTATCCAAATATGCTTTTGATTGAGCCCTTTTTAGCTGATTTTCTAACGCTATCTTTCTATAGGCTTCCAATCTTTCTACACATTGCGTATCATAATTTGTGACAATTTGTTTTAGTAATCGTTGTCTTTCGTTATTTTTTTCACATGCGTCCTTAACTCTTTGAGCTTGGCCTATCACGCCTTTTTTCTTTTCGTTTTCTTCCTGGATTAGCTCATTGTTAGTAGATATAGATTCTGACAAGTATTTTTTATGTTGGGTGTTTGCATGTACCAGATCTTTTGCAAGCGAACCCGTGAGGATGGATAGCGTGCAAGTTACAAGGCGACGGAAGTATTCTTGGTGCCAGCCATTTTGCCCCCAGACTATGGCTTTTATTGCTTTTAAACGTGCGGCTATAACTCGTGATATGGAATTTTTGTGTTTTAACTTTTTTTTGCTAGGATGAGCCTGAGTGATGGTGACCAGACTAACCCTTTGATCAGTTTTTTGGGAAGATAAAAGTGTTGGGGGATTATCACGTAATTGAGAGGGCTGAGAAGATCGTAGTGTTTGAGCGTGGCAAAGCGAAGCAATAGATACGCTTATTACGAGCAGCCACACACTTTTTGTCATGATTATTTTCTCTCTGCGCTATGTGGTGCTAACTGAGTCCACGCCTCAATTTTTGCTTGCAAAGATTCGATGCTCTGTTCGTACCCCATCGACGATTCGACAAATTCACACCACTTTTGAAGCCACGGTCTGCCTGCTATTTTTTCACGTAAATCTGCGACTTTTTTAAAAGAAAATTGCCAGGCCCCGAGATATGGGGCAGCGCAAAATGCTAAGAGAGTATAACCGCACAGTGAGGCTCCAATAGACCCTCTGAAGCAAAGTGTTTTTATTATACGGTGAAACCCTAGCAACGCTATGTCGCCAGTAAAACCGATAGAAAGAAGGACGCCAAAAAAAAGGAAAGTATTTCTTTTATCGGTTCTTAACGTCTTTTCGAGATTTTGTTCGTTATTTAAGCATTCTTTGAGCCCAGTGAGCACAGAACTATATAGTTCTTTAGCTTCTGCTTGTAGTTGTGTGTCTGTGGAGTGCAGTGCGCGTTTAAAGAAGGCAAATTGCTGGTCGTTCTTCATATAGTTCACAAAGTCTGGGTATCGCTGTGCCACCCCTACCCCATAGTGCCGATTCCAAAAACCTATCATAAAGTGTTTTTGTATATGTTCTTTGATAGGGCTGAATATATTAGCATGTATCGGGATGCTGAGCGTGATCCCGCAGAAGATTAAAAAAAGAAAGTAAGATTGTCTAAGCATATGCCTAAAAATACTCATGTATGAGGCCTCCCCCGCTATATTCTGATTATTATTTTTCTCTTTATCAGGTTATCAGAAAAAGGAATAATAGACGAGAGCCCCTAAAGTTTTCTATTTGTCAGAAAGCGCTTCGGGGCTGTGGGCTATTTGGTGAGCTTTTCGAGTAAAAATTTTTCCAGTTCAAGCATTATTGCGTCAGTTTCTGGGGTGTCGTGATCGTGGCCTAGCAGGTGGCAGACTCCATGAACGAGTAACTTTTGCATACGTGGATAAAAATGATCGGCATGCTGGGCGTGTACAAATTCGAGGGAAATTATGAGATCTCCCAGATTTTTGTCTTCTTCCGTTTTTGGTTGTATACGTTCCCCCGGTGCAAGTTGATGAAAAGGGAATGATAATATGTCGGTAGGTTCGTCTTTATGTCGATACTCTCTATTATATTGTTGTATGGCAGAATTATTAACGAGACAAATAGCCAAATCGTAATCTGAATAGTCGAGCAGCTTAAGCACGCGGCGCGCATCTTTGCGCAGATGGGGGGTGTCTATCGCAACTGCTGTTTGCTTGTTTTGTATAGTGATCATAAAGGTACCCTGCTGCTACTGGCTACTGTGTGATTCTGTTGGTATGGCTAGATTAATAGATGCGTGCCATTGTTCCTGCTCCTGTTCCAATCCCGGCGTGCTTGTATTGCCCACTATATATAATATTTCTAGTGCGTGAGTGATGCCACGAATAACCTGCTCATGTTTTGGGAGTTGCTCAAACAAATGTATATCAGGGCTATAGATATGGAGGGAGTTGAGTGTTGTTTTGAGTGATAATTGGTGCCCTGTCTTGAGTTTACGCACTAATGTAGCGATTTCTACGATATGTTCTGCTATTTGTGTACTGATATCGTATATGCGCATTGCTTGATAATCAGAAAAGCGTGTTTGATGCAACGACGGTGTCTCTAATTGTTCTTTATAGAGTGCGTTATATATGGCTTCGGTAACGTGAGGAACATAGGGTGCATACAGTTGTAAGATACGGAGCCCAATGTCACATAGAGTCCAGCGTGTTGCGTTAACTTCTTTTTCTGGGTAAAGATCGGGATTAAAGAGTTGGTGCTTAACAAGCTCTATATAATTGTCGCAGAACGTTGCCCAGAAAAATTGTTCAACGTGATTAAGGGCCAGGCCAAACTCATATTGTTCATGATATTTTTGATAAGTAACGAATGTTTTGGTTGCACAATGTAAAAGCCATTCGTTTAACGTACCTAATTCTTCTGGCATGATATGATGCTTGACTGGCTTTATATGCTCGCCGATAAAAAGAAAGGCGTTCCACAATTTGGTTATCAAACGCATACCAATTTTAATTTGGTTTTCAGCAAAGGGCACATCGTATCCCAAAGCCCCGGAAGCGGTCCAATATCTGATGGCGTCAGCGGGGTAGCGTGTTAGTAAGTGTTCAGGAGTAAGTGCGCTGTGCTCTTTTGATTTAGATAGTTTATTTTTGTCGTTGCTAAGGACATGTCCGGATATTACAATATCGTGCCAAGGTACAATATTGTTGTGCATGGTTGTTTTAACGATAGTATCAAATGCCCATGTTCTGATGATATCATGTGCCTGAGGTCGTATGCTCATGGGCAGAAAGCCTGTTATTTCTGCAGGGAGCTCATTTTTATTGTTATATAAATTTGCACATATATATGGTGTTAACGACGAGGTATTCCAGGTATCCATTACGTCAGTATCGGGCCTAATATCGGTGCTTTTGCATGAAGGGCATGGACCCTGGTACGTGGTTTCCTGTGGGTCGATTGGCAGCTGTTCGGTGCGTGCCATCACGGTGGTATCGCATCCTGCGCAGTGCCATGCCGGAAAAGGAATGCCATAAAATCGCTGTCTTGAAATGCACCAGTCCCATCCAAGGTTATCTATCCAGTTAGTGAGACGTGATTCCATGAAGGAAGGGTACCAGCTGATGCTATCAGTTTTTTCACGCATGGTTTCTCTGAGAGGCAAAATGCGTACAAACCACTGGGCAAGTAACATATACTCGATTTCTTTTTTGCATCGTTCATGTACATTTACATTGTGCACTATTTCTTTTTGGCGTATTAGTGCCTTGTGGTTGTGTAGTTCCTGTATAACACGGCTGCGTGCATCATGGACCTTAAGTCCGGCGAGTGAACCCGTATGAGCGTTCCATTTGCCATTTATCTCTATTGATTGACGATAAGCGAGGTTATGTTTTTTGAACCACTCTATGTCTTTTTTGTCACCAAAGGTGCAGCACATAACGAGTCCTGTGCCTTTTTCTTTGTCAACGGACTCATCAGCTATAATAGGTACTGTGTAATGATATAGTGGTACTGTGGCCTCTTGTCCTTTAAGGTATATATAGCGCTGGTCATCGGGATTGAACAATAGAGCTACGCATGATGGTAGTAGCTCTGGGCGAGTGGTACTAATAACCAAATTTTTATTGTATTGATCTTTGAATGCAATATCGTTAAATGTTGATTTTACTGAATGATCGTCAAGTTCTGCTTGCGAAACAGATGTGCAGCAGCTAACGCAATAGGGGGCAACTTCTTTTTTACGATATACATATCCCTTTTCGTATAGTTCGATAAACGAGGCTTGAGAAATACGACGTGATTGGTCTGATATAGTGGAGTAGGTTTTTGACCAGTCGGCTGAAATTCCCATGCACTGCCATAGTGTTTTAAACTGTTCTGCGGCTATGGTACTTTCCTCAAGGCAGAGAGCGATAAACTCTGAGCGCGGTAATAAATGGCCTCGTACGTTTCGTTTTTTTTCTACATACCGTTCGGTTGGGAGTCCATTATCGTCAAATCCAAATGGATAGAATACAGAGTACCCATTCATGCGTTTATAGCGAGCTATAATATCAGTTTGTGTGTACGAAAATACGTGCCCCATGTGTAATGAGCCAGATACGGTCGGGGGCGGTGTATCGATACTATACAGCGGACCGTCATTATTACCGGTGCTGTACGTATTATTATTCGACCAGTATTCTTGATATTTTTTTTCACACAGAAGATGATTATATTGTTTTTCCATATCCGCCAATTCAAAGTTTTATTAGACTCTATTAGTGAACGAGAACATTAAAGAGAGTACTATAAAAAGCTATGATTTGGCTACTGTGTACGGTGTGAAAGACGAATAGTATCTCTCTATCGGGAGTAATTATTCTAACAATGGTAGTTATTTATGCTGAGCGGCGGGTATAAGATGTTGCAGGTAATCTAAGGCGCATCCATTGTTAGCTCAGGACGATATTCAAAGTGCATGGTGTCATAATGGTACCATTTGCCGCCCCAGATAAAGCCATATTTTTCAAATATAGAGATAATCTCCCAAGGTACCGTATTGGTGCAATATGTTAGTGATGTGTTTTCATGTACGGGAAGATTATTACGAGCGAGATCCCACTGCCAATAGTGAGTGAGGGCTGCGTTGATATCGATGGTCATGCCAAAGCTGTGATTACTGAGGCGGGTGGTGTTTGCAATAAAGCGCCAATTAAAGGTTCCTCCTGGATTATCTAATAATGCTTTATATTTTGGGTGTGATAAGACCAGTTGCTCGAGTTCTTGTGATATGGCTTGGATTTTTTCGTGTACGTTATTTACGCGCGTTACGTACAGTGTCTGCGCATTCTGACCAAATATGCGAGGCATCCATACTATTGGTGTTAGGTTGTTGTGTACTTCTTCAGGGCTGTTACCGTATAATTTGCGAAAGAATGGCTCGTATCTGATACGGCCAGGATCGTTGCTCGGAGCTTGAGACGACTCTCCCTTTATATAAGAGGGCTGCTCAAGCTGATCTTTAAGGGACGGATTATTAAGCGTATCGTGTTCAGTTGAGGGATCGTTTACGGCGTGATGATCGAGGAGCATAAGACTATTATCAGCCCACGTGATATAGCTCGGCGTGACTGCTATAATGTGTTCAGGGTACGCAGACTTGAGCTTTTCAAGAGCAATTGAAAGTTGCGTGGTGCCATTAATAAGTGAGTATGTATATATTTGTAGTAGTACTATAATAGCAGTGACACGTCTTTTTATCTGTGTGCGCATAATAGTCTCCCATTTTTTATAGTTACAGTGATTTTATCGCTATAGTACTGATACTGGTTCCTAAAACGCTAGGCTTGTTTATGATGTATTGTTTTATGTATGCTCGAAAAAGCAAAAGCAAGAGTAAATATAAGTAGTAAAATAAAGGTTGCTATTGTTGGGTAATGGAGAACATATGGCCAGTTTATTGGGTACTGTAGGAAATTTTCTATTATCTGAATGGTTATGGTCTGTTACCTTTGCATGGTCTTATGCGGGTTTAAACCTTGTAACCAGTATTATTGCGGTGCGATACATAGTTGGTGTCAAATTGATACGAGCCTGTGTTTTGGCAATACTTGCTAACAGTTTTTCATGGTTTATGTATTGGATGATTATTGGTTATGTGATGGTGCATTACCTGCAATGGTGGGCCATGTCACGTGATACGGCGATGATTTTGGATCCACTATGGGCTAACGGATATCTAGCGCTGATTCACACATGTTTGCAGCTTTTATTTTTTTATGGAGTTAGCCTATACTACAATATACCAATAAAGCGATTATCGGTGGGAACGCTTATGAGTAACGGTTTGGCCGTTTTATTAAGCTACGGCTATATTACCGTTGTATTCAAAGATTTGTTATAGAGCTATACGTTGCGTATTTAATAATTGGTTTTGAGGTGTAGCATTGCGTTCAAAACCTAGTGTTATAATACGGTCGATGAATTCCATTGGCTTAATTCCCATTTCGGCAGCCTGGTGGAAAAGACACGTAGCTGGAGTCATACCGGGTAGTGTATTAATCTCTAAGATAATTATTCGTTCTTGTAGTGTGGGACTTTGTTCTGCTGACTGATAGAAGCAGTCTATGCGAGCGTATCCAGTGCATCCAATGGTTGTGTAAGCGGCGACAACGGTATGTTGTGCGAGCGCTAATGCGTCGGTAGAAAGCGGCGCCGGCGTTTGATTTTCTCCAGCACCGGGAAGAAATTTTTCTTCAATTGAGAGTATATCATGTTGTACCACTGTTTTGCTTGGTATGAGCGCCTGAGGGTAGGTGTTTCCTATAACGCCTATTGTAAGTTCCATGCCCACGATATATTCTTCAATAAGAGCGGTGTTTTTATGGTTAGCAAAAATGGTATTAACTGCGTGTATTAAGTTATCACGTGTTTTTATTTTTTCTACCATAACGCTACATCCATCGTCAGATGGTTTTGCAATAAGTGGATATGCTATGGTGCGTTCGATTATGTCGATAATGGCGTCCTGATTTTTCGTCCAGGTACTGCTACTAATAGGATACGCATTTGGTACGTCAAAG
>Ga0134121_10000239_pt1 | contig 65619 bp, 66 predicted proteins | sample KB301_FD_96463 | JGI IMG/M metagenome (GOLD analysis project Ga0134121, IMG submission 96463) | Terrestrial soil microbial communities without Nitrogen fertilizer from Kellogg Biological Station, Michigan, USA - KB3-0-1 | ecosystem: Environmental > Terrestrial > Soil > Unclassified ...
CAGCGTCACCGTTTCGCCTTCTTCGAATTCGGCTTCGCATTCGCTGCCGCAATTGATGCCGGCGGGTGAGCTCGTCACCGTGCCCGAGCCGCTGCCTTCCTTTTCGACTTCGAGCGTGAATTCGGGCAACGGCACAAGGTCGAAGGTGACGAAGACTTCCCTGTCTTCGTCGATCGTCACTTCGCATTTGGTGGCCGACGGTTCTGCGTCACAGCCTTCCCATTCGACGAATTCGGATTCCGAGTCCGGTTCGGCAATCAGAATCACTTCGGTCCCTTCGATGTAGCTCGATTCGCATTCTTCGACCGAGCCACCTTCGACTTCGCATTCGACCGTGCCGCCACCGCTGCCTTCGAATTGAATTTCAAGGGCGAAGTGGGTGAGGTCGAAGACCGCCGAGACGAAGTGTTCTTCGTCCATCGTCAGTTCGCATTCTTCGTTGCCGCTGCAGTCGCCGCCCCATTCGACGAATTCGGATTCGCTGTCCGGTTCGGCCACGAAAACGATTCCCGTCCCGAAGGGATATTCGGCTTCGCACGCTTCGATCGGGCCGGCTTCGACTTCGCATTCGATTTCGCCCAGGCCCGACCCTTCGGTGAAGACTTCGAGCGGGACTTCTTCGAGTTCGAAGACCGCCGTCACCAGGGTGGCTTCTTCGATCGTAAGTTCGCATTCGTCGCCCTGGCCGATGCAGTCGCCGCCCCATTCGGAGAATTCGGAGCCGGTGTCGGGATCGGCGACGAACTCGATTTCCGTTCCTTCCGGGTATTCCGGGTCGCAGGGTTCGGTGGGGCCTTCTTCGACCTCGCATTCGATCGTGCCGCTGCCACTGCCTTCGGATTCGAGCGTCAGGGGAAAGTTGGCAGCCAGAGCATGTGTGGCGGGAACGAGCATGAAGGCCATCGCGAGGACGCCGAGAAGCGCAAATCGCATCCGACTGGAGCTCCCGTGCCAACCACTGTCCCTTCGAGCCTGCCTCGAATCAGCCGACGATCTCATTATCTGCCTCTCCCTCCTTCGAGCTCTGCGCTCGCGATAGACGCGTGTGCGGGCACGGCGGCCCCTGCCAACCGTAATGGAATAAACGCGATGGTACCCATCTTGTTGCGGCGCAAACTGCCGCTGCAAGGTCCGATTCGACGAAACGTCCATTCGACCTTCGCTCAACCAAGCAGGCGCTCGCGCAGACGCGGGAGAAGACCTCCCGGCGCATCGGCCGGCAGGACGCCGAACAGCGCACGACGAGCCGGGATCCACGCCAGCGGTTGCGTGAGCACGCGGACCTTGATGCCCTGTCCGATCAGGCTGGCCGCGGCCAGCGCGGTCAGGGCCCTGTCGCGGGGCAGGTCGGCTCGGAGCAGGACGCCGGCAAGCTCGACACCGAGCTCATCCGTCACCTCATGCACCTCGCCGGCCGGCAGCAGGACCACGGCGAGGGAGTCGCGGGCGAGGGGAAGGACCGAGCGCAGGGCCTCCTCGCGGGCGCCGTTGCCAAACGTCACGTGGCAGATCTGCCCGCGCGATGCGGCAGGAAGATCGGGCCGGTGGGCGGCCAGTCGCTCCTCCAGGCGGCGGGCTGCCGGCGAGGCGAACAGCGCGGGCCGTGGCCTGGCGCCGACGCCGTCGACCAGCAGGGCCGGGCGATCGGGCTCCGAGCCCGCGCAGGCCAGGGCAGCGGCGGCGGCTCTCGAGCCGCTGGCCTGTCCCACGGCGGTCGTCAGGATCACACGGCCCTTCAATGAGCCGCATCCCGAACGTACGCGGCGCTGTAGACCGCGAGCGGATCGGCCAGGCCGGGCACCAGCGCCGGCGGACGCAGGCGCACCTTCACCCCTCCCCCCTCGACCGCGACGGTCGCACGGGTCCTTGCCCAGTCGGGGAGGGAGTCGAGCGTCGCCTGCTTCGCCGGTCGGCCGCCGGCCAGGGCCAGCGCCCCCGCCTCCGCTGCGCCGTCGGCCAGCGTCAGCGCGCAGCCGGTGGCAAAGAGCTGCAGCGCGATCGCTCCTGCCAGCAGCAGGAGGGGAATCGCCGCCAGCACCTCAACCGTCGCCTGGCCTCGGTCCCTAGCCATCGCCGAGCCCGCTCTCGGCCTCCACCGTCAGCCGCGGGGTCAGCGGCAGGATCCGGGGAACGCCAACTCGGACTCCCACGCCGCCGGCTTCGGTCACTCGAGCCTCGCCGCGCAACATCGTCGGCAGCGCTCGACGAGCCGCAGCTTTCGGATCTCCCCCGACCAGCGCCGCCCTCGCCCCTGCCCGCGCCGCGATCTCGGCCGACCACAAAGACTCGCCGACAGCGCCGACCTGTGCCGCCACGAAGACCGCCAGCAGCAGGAAGGGAACGACCGCGATCAGCTCGACCGAGGCGGTCCCCTCCTCCCTGTGGCCTTCGCTGCCGGTGTCTCGTGACGGCACGGTGCGACCCTGGCAGGCGTCGACGGACATGGGGCGCGCACAAGCGCACGAAAGTGCAAATTGTTCGGGTCAGTAGCTGTTCGCGTCGATCCAGATCCGCCAGATCGCCGCGATCGAGGCACCGAGCAGCACGATCCAGGCGAGCGTCCCGCCACCATCCGCCGTCAGCTCGTCGCTGCCCGCGATGAGCAGCGCAATCATCCCCAGGGCGGCGTAGAGGATCCCCCGTCGGGCGTCGCTGAGGGTCGCCAGCGTCAGCTGGTTCTGGCGTCCGAGCACGTGGACCATCCAAGCGAGGCCCGCCAGGAAGCCCATCGTGATCGCGGTGAGGATCGCTTCCGCGAGATTGCCGCCCGCGGGCACGAAGGCAACGCAGAACGCCAGCAGCATGATGATGGCCACGTCACGCAAGCCTCGCATGGACCGAGTGTAAAACCCGCCCGCGGAAGCGACTACTTGCTGGCGACGATGACGATGCCGTAGGCGACGCCGGCCAACGTCACGAAGCCCGCGAAGACCGCGAGAGCGGCCGCCGCGGCCGCCGCGGCCGGCCGCTCTCCACGGCTGAGGTCGGCGAAGCGCGCCGAGCCCCAGATCGCAACTGAGAAGACAACCGTTATCCCCACCCCCGCGACGAGCGACGCGACCACTGTCTGCAGCAGCTCCTTGCTCTCGACGATCGTCGCGCCCATCAGCTCACCGGCAGCGGTGCGCCCCGCCGGGAGCGGCGGCTGAAGACGACGGCGATCAGCGAGAGCGACATCAGCGTGACCAGCACCGGGCCCAGCGCACCGCTGCCGAAGATCGCGGTGAGACCGTAGGCGAGCGCGCCGATCGCGGCCGCGGCCGGCAGGGTCAGCAGCCAGGCGACGACGATGTTGCCGGCGACCCCCCAGCGCACCGCGGACACGCGCTTGCCCGCCCCAGCCCCCATCACTCCACCGTTGATCACATGCGTGGTCGAAAGCGGGAAGCCGAAGTTGGTCGAGGCGAGGATCACGGCGGCGCCGGCGCCCTGCGCCGAGAAGCCCTGCGCCGCGTCCATCTTGATGATCCGCGTTCCCGTCGTGCGAATGATGCGCCAGCCTCCGCTGTAGGTGCCGAGGGCGATCGCCGTGGCCGAGGCGACGATCACCCAGGTGGGTGGGTCAGATTCGGCGGCGAGAGTGCCGTTGGCGATCAGCGCGAGGGTGATCACGCCCATCGTCTTCTGCGCGTCGTTGGTGCCGTGGGCCAGCGCCAGCAACCCACCTGAGATCAGCTGGCCGAAGCGGAATCCGCGCGTGACCACGCCGGGCCGCTGCCGGCCGACGATGCGGTAGACGACGCCGATCGCGATGGCGGCCACCGCCAAAGCGAGGATCGGTGCGACCACGGCCGGGATCAGCACCTTGCCGACGAGGCCTTCGGCGATCACCGCATCGAAGCCGACCGCAGCCACGGCGGAGCCGACCACGCCGCCGATCAACGCGTGCGAGGAGCTCGACGGCAGGCCGACGGACCAGGTGATCAGGTTCCAGGCGATCGCCCCGATCAGGCCGGCGAAGACGATCGTCGGCGTGATCACTTCCGCGTTGACAACGTCTTTGGCGACGGTGGCGGCGACCGAGATCGAGATGAAGGCGCCTATGAAGTTGAGCAGCGCGGCGACCCCGATCGCCACCGACGGCCGCGCCGCCCCGGTCGAGATCGAGGTCGCGACCACATTGGCGGTGTCGTGAAAGCCGTTGGTGAAGTCGAAGGCGAGCGCGGTGCCGACGACGATGACGAGGATGACGTCGGAGCTCACGAGTTCTTGATGACGATGCCCTCGAGTATTTGGGCCGCGGTCTCGGTGGCGTCGATCGCGTTCTCGAGCACGGCGAACATGTCCTTCCAGCGGATCACGACCATCGGGTCGATCCCATTGGAGAAGAGCGAGGCGACCGCGTCGCGCGAGATCCGGTCGCCCTCGTTCTCGAGGCGGTGGATTTCGATCCAGTACTTGTCGAGGTCCTTGAAGTCGGGCAGGTGCTCGAGCCCCTCGGCAAGCTGCTCGCAGGCGCCGACCAGAACCTTGGTCAGGTCCTGCGCCTGTGACATGGGCGCCTCGATCTTGTAGAGGCCGAGAAGGTCGGCGGCCTCCTCGGTGTAGTCGACGATGTCATCCATCTGCGTCGCCAGGCCGTAGATGTCCTCACGGTCGATCGGCGTGACGAAGGTCGAGTTGAGCCGTTTGACGATCTCGTGCGTTATCCGGTCGCCCTCGTGCTCAGCCTCGACGACCGCCTGCGAGAGGCCGGTATCGTCGGGCCAGCTGCCCATCATCTTGTCGAGCAGGCGGGCCGCCTCGACGGTGTTGCGACCGGCTTCGATGAAGAGATCGAAGAAGGTTCGGTCGCGAGGCAGCAGGGAAAGACGCGGCACCGGCGCCATCCTAGTAGCTGGGGCGGGCGGGGCAGTGGTTCAGCCGGCGGTCGCCGCGAGGTGCTCGGCAGCGTTTGCCGCGTGACGCTCGCGCAGCTCCTCTTGGACGCTGCGCCGTCGCCCGTTTGCCGGCCGCAGGCGGGTCCAGGTGCCCTCCGAATCGAGCTCCCAGGCGTTGGCGTTGTCGGCGAGGCAGCGCTCGAGCACGTCGAGCAGCTCCTCCTTCAGGGCCGGATCGTCGACCGGCGCAACCAGCTCCACACGGCTGTCGAGGTTGCGCGGCATCAGGTCGGCGGAGCCCACCAGGACCCGCGTCTCATCGCCACGCTGGAAGGCGTAGACCCGCGAGTGCTCGAGGAATCGACCGACGATCGAGAGGACGCGGATGTTCTCCGAGATGCCAGGGACCCCGGGGCGCAGGCAGCAGATCCCGCGCACGTTGACGTCGATCCGCACCCCCGCCCGCGAGGCCTCGTACAGCGCCCTGATGCAGGCCGCGTCAACCAGCGAGTTCATCTTCAGGGTGATCCGCGCCTCCTCGCCGGCTCGATGCGCCTCGACAGTGGTCTCGATCTCCTCGACGATGCGGTCGCGCATCGTCGTCGGCGAAACGAGAACCTTGCGGTACTCGGCGGGGCGCCCATAGCCGGTGAGGAAGTTGAACATCTCGGCGACGTCGGCGCCGATCTCCTCGTCGGCCGTGAAGAGACCGAAGTCGGTGTAGAGGCGGGCGGTCTTCGGGTGGTAGTTGCCGGTGCCGATGTGGACGTACTCGCGCACCCTGTCGCCCTCGCGACGGGCAACGAGGATCGCCTTCACGTGCGTCTTCAGCCCCGGGATGCCGTAGACGACGTGGACGCCCGACTCCTCCAGCGACTTCGCCCAGTGGATGTTCGCCTCCTCGTCGAAGCGGGCCTTCAACTCGACCATGCAGACGGCCTGCTTGCCGCGTTCGGAAGCCCGGATCAGTGACGGCACGAGCGGGGAGTCGTCGCTGGTCCGGTAGACGGTCTGCTTGATCGCCAGCACGTCCGGGTCGGCAACCGCCTGCTCGACGAAGCGCTCGACCGAGGTGGCGAACGAGTCGTAGGGATGGTGGACGAGGATGTCCTCCTGGCGGATCGCGGCGAACATGTCGACCGGCTCGTCGTCCTCCCCCTGCAGCCGCGGCCTCGTCACGGGAGTCCAGGAGGGGTAACGCAGTTCCACATGCCCGGGAATATCGGCGATCGCGCCAAGATCGGCGAGGTCGATCAACCCGTCGACGTCGTAGACCTCGCGGTCCTCGAGCCGCAGGGCATCGATCAGTTGCTGGCGCAGCTTCGGGTTCATCCCGGCGGCGATCTCGAGCCGCACGACCTCGCCGAAGCGACGGCGGCGAATCTCGTCCTGCACCGCCTGCAGGAGGTCGTCGGCCTCATCGGAGACGGTGAAGTCGGCGTCACGGGTGACGCGGAAGTAGCCGTGATCGACGACCTCCGTTCCCGGGAAGAGGCTGTCGAGATTGGCGGCGATCACCTCCTCGAGTGGGACGAAGGCGCCGCCGTCATCCCCAACTGGCAAGAAGCGACCCAGCAGCTCCTTCGGCACCTTGACGCGGGCGATGATCTCCGAATCGCTGCCGGGGTCGCGCAGCAGGACGCCGAGGCTGAGCGAGAGGTTCGAGATGTAGGGGAAGGGGCGACCGAGGCCGATCACCAGCGGCGTCAGCGCTGGGAAGACCTGTTCGTGGAAACGGCGGTCGATCTCCCGGCGCTCCTCATCGCTTGCCGATTCGAGCGAGACGATGCGAATGCCGTGCTCCTCCAGCGCCGGCCGCAGCGTCCCCTCAAAGCAGCGGTGCAACCTCCCATCGAGCTCGAGCACGCGGGCCTGGATCGCATCGATCTGCGCACCCGGGGCGAGGCCGTCGGGGCCGCGGGCGTCGATGCCCGCATCGAGCTGCTCGAAGAGGCCGGCGACCCGAACCATGAAGAACTCATCCAGGTTGGAGGCGTAGATCGAGCAGAAGCGGATCTGCTCGAGCAGGGGGACGTCGGGATCCTCGGCCAGTTCGAGGACCCGCTGGTTGAAGTCGAGCCAGGAGAGCTCGCGGTTGAAATAGAGCTCGGGATCGTCGATCGGCCCATCGTACGCCTAGAGCGCCCTTTCCAGGGCGGCCCAAACGTCCTTGCCAACGTCGTCCCGCCAGAGTTCGGCGAAGGCGCCAAAGAGGCATTCGCGTCGCGCGAGGACCACTATGGCCAGCGACGGGATCGCTTCGACCCGGGGCATGATCACGTCGCAGTCGTGCAGGTCGCCGAGCGCCGACTGCAGCTCCTTGGCGGCGAGCCGGGCGGGCTCGGCCGACTCGCCGAGGCAGGGTCCGACGATCTCGAGCGCGTAGCGAAGGCGCTTGGCGGCGATGCGCATGTCGTGCTGGGCCCCGGCGGCGCTCGGCACCAGTGCCTCCTCGGCGAGGACGCGCAGCTCGTCGAGCCGGGCGGCCACTATTCGACGCGCGTTCTGCCTCAGCGGTGCCGCCGGGTCGAGGCCGGCGATCCTGCGGGCCTTCACCGTCCGGCCTCCTCGGCGAGCCGCCGCAGGCGGCGCTTCAGCTTGCGCAACCGCTTGCGAGTGACGAAGGCCGCGAGATGCTCGTTGGCTTCGAGCTGCCGGGCGCGAAGCCCCTCGACGAGGTCTTCGAGCTCCAGTCGGTCGGCTCGCGCCACTTTCTCTTCCAAGCTCTCGAGCAACTCCAGCTCGACGTCTACGTCGCGGCGCTCGCCGAGGGCGTCGGCCAACGCTCGCACTCGCTTCAGCGCCTTGCGCCACCGCTTCGGCGGGAAGCACGCCTCGAACAGCTCGAGCGCCGCCCGCAGGCGCCGTGTGGCCACGCGCATGTCGTGCACGCGCTCGACGTCGTCGAGGTCGAGGACTCCCGCCGACTGCTCGAAGAGCTCCTGGGAGCGCACCGCGACGACCCGGGCCGCGGCCACCGCAAACGGCTCTTCGCAGTCAACCTCGACGCGGCGCGGGCGTGCCACGCCACGAGGCTATCTCAGGCGGCGAGGCGAACCGGCGAGCCGTTGGCGTTGCCGTTGAGCAGGTCGAGGATGATGCCCTCGCGCAGCCCGCCCTTGCCGATCTGCAGGGGCTGACCGAGCAGCTCGGAGACCTTCTCCAGGATCAGCACCCCGGTGGCGAGGATGCGCACCCGCTCGGGGTCCAGCTCGAAGCGGCGAGCCACCTCGCTCGCCGGATCCCCGCTGAGAACGCGAATGCCCCGCTCGAGCGTCTCGTACTCGAGCACGGCACCGACCAGGCGCCGCAGCGAGGTGGCACTGCCCCCCACCGCCACCGCCTGGGCGGGATGCTCGATCTCGACCCCGCAGAAGATGTCGTCGATCCGGTCGCGGACCTTGCGGATCTCGGCCGCCGAGGGCGGGTCGGAGGCGATCAGCTCGTCGGCAAGCACCCCGGAGCCGACCTGCCAGGAAAGGACCTCCTCCGCGCCGCCGCGCACGCTGCCGAGGATCACCTCGGTCGAGCCGCCGCCGACGTCGACGACGCCGACCCTGCCCTCGACCGGATGGCCAAGCGTCTTGGTCGCACCGATGAAGGAGAGCCTGCCCTCCTCCTCGTCGCTGAGTATCTCGACCGGAGTGCCGGCCGCCGCACCGATCTTTGCCGCCGCCTCGGCCCCGTTGGAGGCCTCGCGAACGGCCGCCGTGGCGACGGCGCGAATCTCCTTCGCACCGAGCTCCTCGGCCAGGCGCACCTGGGTGGCGACCACCTCGCAGACTTCGTCGACCTTGGTGGCCGTGATCGCGCCCGTCGCGTCGAGCGCCTTGTTGATCCGCGTGTAGGCGCGCTGCTCCATCACCTTCTTCAGCTGGCCTTCCACGGGCTCGGCGACGAGCACGCGTGTCGTATTCGACCCGATGTCTATGGCGGCGCAGAGCGTCACGGACTTCCCCTGATGTTCCCAAACGTCCCGGATCTCAACCGCGGCTAAGGAGCCGGGTGCGAGGCGTCCTCGAACTCCCGAAACAGCCCGGTGACGACGAAGGCGACCTGCTCGCCGATGTCCACCGCGTTGTCGGCGGTCCGCTCGATCGCGCGCGCCGCAAGCAGCATCGTCATCGCCCACTCGCGCCGGTCGGCGTCGTCGCCGATCTCCAGAGCGAGGCGGAAGCAGTCCCGGTTGAGGTCATCGACCGCGTCGTCCTGGCGCACCAGGTCCTGGGCCAGTTCAACGTCGCGCTCGGCGAAGGCCCGCTTGGCCTGGCTGATCAGCCTCTTCGTCTGGCTGCCCATCGCCAGGATCAGCTTGACCATCTCCGGGTGGGACGGCGGCTCATTGCCGGTCAGCGGGATCATCTTGCAGACGTTGACGCACTGATCGCCCATCCGCTCGACGTTCTTCAGCACGTGCAGCAGGGCCGAGATAAGCCGCAGGTCGGTTGCCACCGGCGACTGCGTCGCCAGCAGCGTGATCAGCGCCTGGTGCACCTCCAGGTAGCGCCCGTCGATGCGATCGTCGTCGGCGACGACGATCTGGGCCAGCTCGACATCCTGGTGCTCGATCGCCTCCAGGGTGCGACTGAGCGCCGCGCTGACAAGGTCCAACCCGCCCAGGGCACTCTCCTCGAGGCGGTCGAGTTCCTCCTGATATTCGGCTCGAACGGCAGGGGCCACGATCAGCCGAACCGCCCGCTGACGTAGTCCTCGGTCGCCTGCTGCGAGGGGCTGGTGAAGATCTTCTCGGTCGGGCCGATCTCGATCAGGCGCCCCGGCTTACCCGTCGCCTCGAGGTTGAAGAAGGCGGTGACGTCGCTGGCGCGTGAGGCCTGCTGCATGTTGTGGGTGACGATCGCGATCGTGTACTTGGTCTTCAGCTCGCCGATCAGGTCCTCGATCGCCAGCGTCGCCACCGGGTCGAGCGCGGAGCAGGGCTCGTCCATCAGCAGCACCTCGGGCTCGACTGCGATCGCGCGAGCGATGCAGAGGCGCTGCTGCTGTCCACCCGACAGCCCCGCGCCGGGCTTTTCGAGCCGGTCCTTGACCTCGCTCCAGAGATGGGCGCCGCGCAGCGAACGCTCGACGATCGCGTCCCTGTCGACCCTCTTCACCTTGCCCTGGCTTAGGTTGAGCCCGGCGGCGACGTTGTCGTAGATCGACATCGTCGGGAAGGGGTTGGGCTGCTGGAAGACCATGCCGACGAGGCGGCGGACCTGGACGGGATCGACCCCGCGCCCGTAGACGTCATGGCCGTCGAGGGTGATCTCGCCCTCCATCCGCGCTCCGGCGGTCAGCTCGTGCATGCGGTTGAGCGAGCGCAGGAAGGTCGTCTTTCCACAACCGGAGGAGCCGATCAGAGCCGTCACCTTGTTTGGCTCGACCGTCATCGTCACCCCCTCGACCGCCTGGAAGTTGCCGTGGAAGAGGTTGACGTCGCGGGTCTCGATCGTCTTCGCCGGACGACCGGCGGAAGCTCTCGTGTCCGCGGGGACGGTGGAGGAGGCGGTCGATGGAAGGGGGGGCTTCATCTCGGCTTCGCTGCTCTCGGCCTCCGGCTTGGCTGCACCTGTCACTGGCATCGGTCGTGGTCTCCTTCTGTCCACTAGCGGGTCTCTGTCCTGTACCGACGGTAGATCAGGCGCGCAACGAGGTTGAGCACCATGACGATAACGATCAGCAGGAGGGCGGCCGCCCAGGCCCGGTCGTAAGAGGCCTGCTTGAACACCCCCGGCGTTCGGTACTCGCTGTAGGCGTACACGGCGAGGTTCTGCATGCGGCCTTCGAGGGGATTGGAGTTGATCGAGTCGACGACGCCGGTGGTGACGAGCAGCGGCGCCGTCTCGCCGACGACGCGGGCGAGGGCAATCATCACGCCCGTGATCAGGCCGGCGAAAGCGGTCGGCAGGACGACCCGGACGATCGTCTTCCACTTCGGCGCCCCCAGCGCGTAGGCCGCTTCGCGCAGGTGGTTGGGGACGATCTTCAGCACCTCCTCGGAGGTGCGGATCACGATTGGGATCATCAGCACCGAGAGCGCCACCGAGCCCATCACGCCGAGCCTGATCCCAGGCCCGAAGACGAGCGCAAAGATGGCGTAGGCGAAGAGCCCGGCGACGATCGAGGGAACGCCCGTCATCACGTCGACGAAGAAGGTCAGCGCTCGCCGCAGCCGTCCCTCGCCGTACTCGGTCAGGTAGATCGCCGCCATCAGCCCGATCGGCACGGAGATCAGCGCCGCGACGCCGGTAATCACCAGCGTGCCGACGAGGGCGTGGGCCGCCCCGCCGCCGCCGATCTTGCCGCGCGCGTCGCTGGTCAGGAATTCGAGGCTGAGGCCGGGGATGCCCCGCTTCGCGACCTCGAAGACCAGCGAGAGCAGAGGAATCAGGGCGAGGGCGAAGGCGCTGAGGATGAGCAACGTGACGAGGCGGTCCTTGGCCCTGCGCGGGCCCTCGATCGCGCGCGACCAGGAATAGGTGACTATGCAGGCGACGACCGCGGTGCAGGCGAGCAGCAGGGCTACGCTGAAGGAACCGGCCGCAAGCAAGAGCAGCGCCACCAGCCCGGCCGAGGCGGCACAGGCGCCGTAGGGCGCCCAGTCCGGCAGCACATGCCCGTCGAGGGCCGTCATTGCGGGTTCTGGCGGGAGATGATCGCCCGCGCGGCGAGGTTGGTTACGAGGGTGATCGCGAAGAGGACGAGGCCGGAGGCGATCAGCGTGTTGATCGCGAGCCCGGAGGACTCGGGGAAGTTGAGGGCGATGTTGGCGGCGATCGTCGAGGGGTTGGCCTGGCTGATCAGGTTGAAGGTGACGATCCCCGAGACGGAGAGGATGATCGTCACCGCCATCGTCTCGCCCAGGGCCCGGCCGAGGCCGAGCATCGCGCCGCTGACGATCGAGGAGCGGCCGAAGGGCAGGACGGTCATCTTGATCATCTCCCAGCGGGTCGCGCCGAGCGCCAGGGCGCCTTCCTGCAACCGGCGGGGTGTCTGCGCGAAGACCTCGCGGGCGACGGCGGAGACGATCGGCAGGATCATCACCGTAAGCACCAGGCCGGCTACCAGCATCGTCCGCCCGGTTGCCGAAGCGGGGCCCTCGAAGAAGGGCAGGAAGCCGAGCTTTCGTTCAAGCCATTCCATCGGCCCGACCGCGGCCGGGCCGAGGACGAAGATGCCCCAAAGGCCGTAGACGATGCTCGGCACGGCGGCCAGCAGGTCGACCATGTAGCCAAGCGCGAGGACCATCCTGCGCGGAGCGATGTGGCTGATGAAGAGCGCCACGGCGACGGCCAGCGGCACCGCGAGCAGGACCGCGATCGACGCCGCCAGGACGGTGCCGAAGGCAAGCGGGGCGATGTAGTCGACGAGGCTCTGGTCGCCCGGCAGTTCCGAGGAAGAGGCGGTGACAGCCGGCAGCGCTTCGATCAGGAGGAAGAAGGCGACCCCGGCGAGCAGCGCCAGGATCGTCACCGCAGCGGCGACGGAGAGGTTGGAGAAGACCCGGTCGCCGACGCGCCGCTCGCCGCCTGAGGCGGCGGCGAGCAGCTGACCTGCGTTGGTGGTCGTGTCGGCGTGCAGCTCCAAGCCTCAGCCGATGGCTTCGATGGCAGGCTTGAACTTTTCTTCCAGCGCGGGCGACAGCGGAGCCGAACCGGCATTTTCCGCGGCCACTTTCTGACCTTCCGCGCTGAGCGCGTATTCGAGGTAGCCCCTGACGATTTCGGCTTCGTCAGCCGAGTCGTACTTCGTGCAGGCGATCAGGTAGGAGACCAGCACGATCGGGTAAGTGCCCTGCGATTCGGTCTTGCGATCGAGTTCGTAGGGGAACATGTACGGGCCCTTCGCCAGGTCCTTGGCTTCCGGCGACTCCTCGAGAACCTTCGCCGCGGCCTCCGCGGTCGGTTCCGCGTACCGGCTGCCGACCTTGATCTTGGCGACACCCAGTTCGCCGGCCTGGCTGGCGTCGGCGTAACCGATCGCCCCGTCGCCGGCGCTGACCGCTTCGACGACACCGGAGGTGCCCTGCGCGGCCTCGCCGCCCTTGACCGGCCAGTCGCCGCTCACTTCGTAGGTCCAGATCGAGGGGACGACCTTGGAGAGGTAATCGGTGAAGTTCTCGGTCGTGCCCGACTCGTCGGAGCGGTTGACCGGGGTGATGCGGGTGTCGGGCAGTTCGACGCCTGGGTTGTCGGCGGCGATCGCCTTGTCGTTCCAGCTCGTGATTTCCTGGTTGAAGATCTTCGCCAGGGTTTCGGGGTCGAGCTGCAGCGATTCGACGCCTTCCAGGTTGTAGACGACAGCGATCGGCGAGACGTAGGCCGGAACCTCGACCAGCTTGCCGGGCTTGCAGCGTTCGAGCGCCTTGCCCAGCTCGCCTTCTTCTTCTTCGAGCGCTGCGTCGCTGCCGGCGTAGGCGACACCCCCGGCGATGAACTGTTCGCGACCGCCGCCCGAGCCCACGGCGTCGTAGGAGATCGTCACTCCCGAGTTTTCGTTCTCGAATTCGGCGACCCAGGCTTCCTGCGCCGCCTCCTGGGCGGTCGAGCCGGCTCCGGCGATCTGTCCAGAGAGACCGCTGGAGGAATCGCCACTGCTGCCACAGGCGGAGACGCCGATTGCGAGCACGGCCAACGAGGCGAAGATGGCCAACCATCTAGAGGGACTCACACGAACTCCTTTTGTCGTAGGGCACGGCGCGGAACGGGAGGTCCCGCTTGTCAGTCACGTTCTCAGCGCTCCCCCGGGAGCTTGTTATCCGCCTGTAGCGAGGATGTGAAAAAAATGTAAAAGCCGACAAAGCGCCGCAAACAGCGGAAATCTCAGCCGTCGGGCGAGAACCGGTAGCCGATGCCGCTATGCGTGTGGATCAGGCGCTTGCCGGGCAGCGCCGTCCCGAGCTTCGAGCGCAGGCGACTGACGTAGACGTCGACCGAGCGGTCGGCGCGGCGCGGCTCCCGTCCCCAGACCTCGGAGTAGAGCTGCTCGCGGGTGAGTATCCGCTGCGGATTGGCGGCGAGGATCGTCAGCAGCTGCAGCTCCCGCATCGTCAGACTCAGCGGACGGCCATCGACCAAGGCTGCATGTTCCTCGGGCCTGATTTCGAGCATGAGGAGCGCTACCTTGGCTCTCCATGTTCCGACAGCGGTTACGCGGGCGTGAAGCTGCTGTGAACTACTTGTGAACCGGTGCTCCGCAGCGCGTCCGCCTCGGCCGGCTCGGCTGCTGGAGCCGAACCGCCACGAGCCTCAGGGTCGAAGCGGTAGCCGACGCCGAAATGGGTGTGGATGTAGCGCCAGGCAGGCGAGTGCTTCTCGAGCTTCTGGCGCAGCTTGCGGACGAAGACGTCGACCGAGCGGTCGCCATGTGCCATCGCGTAGCCCCAGACCCGCTGGTAGATCGTCTCGCGCTCGAGCACCTGCCCCTTGGCGTCGGCGAGCAACTGCAGCAACTCGAACTCCCGGCGGGTCAGATCGAGGCTGCGCCCGCCCGCGAACGCCTGGAAGCGATCGCCGCGGATCTCGAGCTCGCCGGCGACAACCGGCTGGGCATCGGCACCCGCCCGGCTGCGCCGACGGCGGCGCGAAACGGCTTCGATCCGTGCCATCGCCTCCTCGGGATGGCAGGGCTTGCCGATCCAGTCGTCGACGCCGAGGCGCAGGGCCCTGACCCTCTGGGCGACGGTCGACTGGCCGGTGCAGACGACCACCCCGAGCTCGGGCAGCATCTCGCAGACGCGGTCCAGGTAGCTCCAGGCGTCGTCACCGAGCACCCTGACATCGACCAGCAGCGCATTCAGCTTCATCGCCAGCAGCTCCTCGGGCGGGATCGCGCTCGCCTGCAGGCGCTGCTGCCAGCCCGCCATCTCGGTGCGCTTGGAGAGGACCGTGACGAAACCGCTGTCGTCGTCGATCACCGCAAGCCGGATTGTCTGCTGTCCGTTCAAGTCGTCGGCACTTCGAAAGCGAAGAGTCCTACTTGGCGACGGGAGGATTCTATGCAGAGGCACCGACGCCATGTCGGCAAATCCCCTGCGTTCACAGGTTTTTCACAAGTTGAAACTCGTAATTTCCGGGAAGGACGGCCGTGCCGGGGCGCCGTTCGCTAGATTGCCGGACGTGAGGTTCCCGTCGCGTCCGACCGCAATCGTCGCCGCCCTGTTCGCGGTGCTGCTCTCGATGCTGCTTGCCGCTCCGCTGGCGCTTGCCGAGAACGGCGTCGGACTGGCCGGGCCGACCACTGACAAGACGGTCACCTTCTTCTGCTTTGGCGTGATCGGCTTCTTCGCGATCCTCGTCGTCGTCCTGACGCTTGTCCAGGAACGGCTCGAGCGGCGCAAGGAAGCTCGCAAATACGACCTTCAGAGATACGGCTGAGCCCGCTCAGTCGAGCCTGAACCCAGTCAGCAGGCGCTTCTCGGTCTCGCCCTCGATCCGGGCGACGACTTCGACCTTGCCCTCCAGCGGGGTTTCGCGGATCTTCGTCGCCAGCAGGTCGTCGACCTGAAAGATGCCGGCAGAGTTGTTGAGCTCGATCTCGATCCGCACCGGGCGCGTCTCGCCTTTCTCGATCCGCACCTCGTCGACCGCCGCCGCGGAGATCGAGTGGATGCCCTCCTGCCCGGCTTCGATCGGCAGGCGGGTACGGCCCTGCGCCATGTCGAGCGCGTCGGCGACGCGCACCACGCCCGCCTCCAGGGTGTAGGGCTGGCCGCGGCGGCGGTGGCCGATGATCGCGTGCAGGATCTCGGAGGCGACGACCGAGCGCTCCGGCTCGCGGTAGCAGTCGGCGAGCAGGTCTTCGAGCGCGCCGCTGGCCAGGAAGAGGCTGTAGGCCTCGTGGTCGGTGCGGTGGATCGACATGCCGACGTCGTGCAGGAGGGCGCCGCCGGCAACCACGACCTCGGCGTCGCGTGGAGACATTCCGTGATCGGCCACCATGGCCGGGTCCACCCCGGCCCGGACCAGCAGCCGCAACAGGCGCAGGGCGATGTTGAGCACGATCTGCATGTGAACCCAGGAGTGATCCGACATGCCGAGGCGTTCGGAGTGGACCTGGGTCATGTACCACCAGGCCCGCACCTGGTCGTCCGAGTTGATCGCCTCGAAGAAGGTCTCCAGCTTGCGGTTGCCGCGCGTAGGCGCCCGCACAGTCGCTTCGGCGATCGCCTCCTTCGGCGGCTTTCGCTGCGGCCCCTTCGCGTCCGGTGTGGGAACCGCCTCCTCGCTCATCGGCGTGATCGTAGGGGATAAATCCGCAGTATCTCTACGGCGAACTGCGGATGAGGGGAATCGACCCGTGTGAGTAGATGACCCGGTCCAATCTCGACGCGAGGAGAAAGATGAGATTTCCGTTGCTTGGTGCAGTTGCCGCGACCGCGGCTCTCGTAGCCGTCCTCTCGGTTGCCGGCTGTGGGGGAGGCGACGGCGGCGACACGAGCTCCACCGCGTCGACCGCGGCCGAGGAGGAGACCCCGGCGACCAACGCCGGTGGCGCAGGAGGAGGCAAGACCCTCGAAATCAAGATGGGCGACTACTTCTTCTCCCCCTCCGCGGTAACCGCGAAGGCGGGCAAGGCGACGATCGTGGCGCCCAACGAAGGCTCGGTCGAACACGAGCTGGTCGTCTTCAAGACCGACATGAATCCCGCCGAACTGCCGACCGAATCGAACGGCGAGGTCGACGAGGAGAAGCTCGACGAAATCGCCGGAGAGGAGGGTGAGGTTTCCGAAGTGGCGGCGGGCGAAACGAGGAGCGGCAACTTCGAGCTCACGCCCGGGAAGTACGTGATCTTCTGCAACCTCCCGGGTCACTACGCCCAGGGCATGTACGGGACGCTGACGGTCAGCAAGTAGGCGGTCGTCAAGCGGCTCCAGGTCGCGGCCGTAACGCGTTTTCCATGGTATGCATGGAAAACGCGTTACGGCAGGCGCGAATCGGGTCAGCCGCAGACCGGCCAGGGGCTGGAGCCGGACTGCGAGTAGAGCAGAGCCGCGCGGTAGTCCTGCTCGGATTCAGAAGCCGCGGCCGGGTCGCCGGAGCCGCCAACCGATTCCCAAGTGCCATAGTCGAACTGGTATTTGCCGCGGTAGCTGCCGTCGGAGGAGACCGCAGTCGGATCGCCCCCCGACTCGCATGCAGCGATCGATTCGAGTGTCGAGATCGTGACTCCGGCCGGCAGGGTCGCGTAGAGCTGTCGGCGCTGACGCCGAGCGCGCGCTCGGCGGGCCGCTTCCATGCGATGCAGCGTGACGTGGATCGTGTGCCTGAACCGCGTCACCGGCCGCTGCAGGCTGCCGGCGGCCGGCACTGCATCGGCGACGCCGATCCGCGGCGTCGCGGGAGCGCCGCCGGCGAAGGCGACAGCCGGAAAGACGGCCACAAGAACGAGAACGGGAATGAAATATGTGCGTTTTGTGAGCAAGCGCGGGACCGTGCCGGTATTTGCGGCAGCGGAACGTGATCGCAGTCACATTGCTCACACTCTTTGTGCTGATCAGCACGCGTCCAGGCACGAGTCGTCGCCGGACGCGGTTCTCCTGCATTTCACCGTGCAGGCAATTTCGGCCGCGACCTGCGCGATGATGCGGCCGTGACGGAACGGCCGACCACCCGCCTGCTGCTCGCCTGCCCGGACCGCCCCGGGCTGATCGCCTCGGTCAGCGGCTTCCTCGCCGACGCCGGCCTCAACATCGTCGACGCCGACCAGCACTCGAGCAACGAGGGCCGGTTCTTCATGCGAATGGTCTTCGAGGCCCCGGCCGAGCAGGAGCGAGACGAGCTCCACCGCCGATTCGACGAGGAGATCGCCTCGCGCTTCCAGATGGAGCATCGCTTCGCCGGGTCGAGCGAGCGCAAGCGGGTGGCGATCATGGTCTCGCGTGAAGACCACTGCCTCTCGGACCTGCTCTGGCGCTGGCGCAGCGGCGAGCTCGGCGCCGACATCACGGCTGTCGTCTCCAACCACGCCGAGCACGCCAAGCAGGTCGAACAACTCGGCCTCCCCTTCCAGCACATCCCCGTCGACCCGGATGCGAAGGGCGAGGCGGAGGACCGGGCGCTGGAGTCGATGGGCGCGGTCGACCTCCTCGTCCTCGCCCGCTACATGCAGATCCTCTCCGGCGAGTTCCTCGGGCGGCTGGGCGCGCCGGCGATCAACATCCATCACAGCTTCCTGCCCGCCTTCGTCGGCGCCGACCCCTACGGTCGCGCCCACGAGCGCGGCGTGAAGCTGATCGGCGCCACGGCGCACTACGTCACCGAGGAGCTCGACGCCGGGCCGATCATCGACCAGGACGTGACCCGGGTCAGCCACCGCGACGAGGTCGTGGATCTCGAGCGGATAGGCCGCGACATCGAGCGCCTCGTCCTCGCCCGGGCGGTAAAGGCCCACCTCGAGGACCGCGTCCTGCTCGACGGCGCCCGCACCATCGTCTTCTGACGGACTGGCTGACCAGCCAGTCCGTCCTCTATGGTGCCGGGGGATGGAGCAGGCGACGATCTCGCGTTCCCCCGAGGCGACCCCGTCTCACGACGCGCCGGCGCACGACGGCCCGCCGCCCGGCTCGCGAGCGCCGGCGCTCGCGCAGGCGCTGCGCTACGTGCGCGATCCGCTCGGCTTCCTGATCCGCCTGCAGCGCCGCTACGGCGACGTCTTCTCGCTGCGCTTCCCCTACTTCGGCCGCCTCGTCTACGTCGCCGAGCCGAGCCTCGTCAAGCAGCTCTTCACCGGCTCGCCGGAGCAGTTCCACGCGGGCGAGGCAAACGCGACGGTGCTGGAGCCGGCGCTCGGGCCCAACTCGGTCCTAACCCTCGACGAGGCACCGCACATGCGCCAGCGCAAGCTGCTGCTGCCACCGTTCCATGGCGAGCGGATCAGCAGCTATGGCGAGCTGATCCGCGACGTCACCCGCGAGGAGATGGAGAGCTGGCCGGTCGGCGAGCCGTTCGCCCTGCGTCCTCACACCCAGCGGATCACCCTGGCGGTGATCATGCGCGCTGTCTTCGGCGTCCACGATCGCGAGCGGCTGATCCGCTTCGAGCGGCTGATCGTCAGCTTCAGCGAGCGGGTCAACGCCGTGCTCGCCTTCCCGATGCTGCGACGCGACCTCGGCCGCTGGAGCCCCTGGTCGCGCTTCCTTCGCGCGCGGGCCGCGCTCGACGAGTTCATCTACGAGGAGATCGCGCTGCGTCGGGCCGAGATCGCGAACGGAGACGAGGAGCACGACGACGTACTCTCGCTGCTGCTGGAAGCCAGGCACGACGACGGCAGCCCGATGAGCGACGAGGAGCTGCGCGACGAGCTGGTCACCGTACTCGGCGCCGGACACGAGACGACCGCAACCGGACTGGCCTGGGCGATGGAGCGGCTGCTGCGCACGCCGCGGGCGCTGGCCAAGCTGCGCGACTCGCTTGCCGCCGGCGAGGACGAGTACCTCGACGCGACGATCAAGGAGACGCTGCGAGCCAGACCGGTGATCGTCGACGTCGCCCGCAAGCTGACGTCGCCCGCTCGCTTCGATGGTTACGAGCTGAAGGCAGGGACCTACGTGATGGCGGCAATCGCGCCGATGCACTACCGCGACGACCTCTTCCCCCGACCGGAGGAGTTCCGCCCCGAGCGCTTCATCGAGGAAAAGGCCGAGAACTACGCCTGGATCCCCTTCGGCGGCGGCGTGCGCCGCTGCATCGGTGCCGCCTTCGCCGAATACGAGATGCGCATCGTCCTGCGCGAGTTCGTCGAACGAGCCGAGCTGAGCGCCCCCGACTCGAAGCCCGAGCGGGTGAAGGTGCGCAACATCACCCTCGCTCCAGCGAAGGGCACGCGGGTCAGGCTCGATCGGCCGCTGCGCTGACGGCGGCTTCGGCCTCCTCCCATTCCTCGTAGAGCGCGGCGAGTTTGCGCTTCGCCGTCTCGTGGCGCTCGCTCGCTTCGGCTGCCCGCTCCGCCGTCGACCAGGCCCCCGGATCGGCGAGCTCGTCCTCGATCACGGCTAGCTCGGCTTCGGCCGCCTCGATCTTCTCGGCCAGGCGCGCCGCCTTGCGCTCGACGCTGCGCGCTTCCGCCCCGGGGCTCCTCCGCTTCGGTCCCTTTGCCGACCGTTTCGTCGCGGCCAGCGCACTCGCCTCCGCCTCGGCCTCTTCGTCCAGTCGTCTCTGGTACTCGGCCCAGCCGCTCGAGTGGCTATGCAGCTCACCGTCCTCGCAGACGATCGTCCGCGTGCCGACCGCCTCGAGCAGCGCCCGGTCGTGCGAGACGAGGATCACCGCGCCCTCGTAGGCCAGCAGCGCGTCCTCGAGCGCCTCGCGGCTCTCGAGGTCGAGGTGGTTCGTCGGCTCGTCGAGGATCAGGACATTGGCGCCCGAGGCAACCAGGATCGCCAGCGAGAGGCGGCGTTGCTCACCGCCGGAGATGTCGGCCAGCGTTTTCTCCACGTCGGCGCCGGAGAAGAGGAAGCCGCCGAGCAGGTCGCGGGCCTTCTGGCCGCTGAGCCCTGTCCCGCGCTGCGCCGCGTCGAGCACCGTCCCCTCTCCCGCCGCGCTCTCGGCGTGCTGGGAGAGGTAGCCGACCTTGACGTTATGGCCGGTGCGGACAGAGCCGGCCGCGGGCTCGCTCTTGCCTGCCAGGACCTCGATCAGCGACGTCTTGCCGGCGCCGTTGGGTCCGATCAGGACGACGTGCTCGCCGCGCTCGACTTCGAGGTCGGCCCGGTCGAGCAGGATGCGGCCGGGGACCTCGATCCGGCTGTTGACGAGTTTGACCACGACGCGCCCCGGCCGCTCCGGCTTGACGAAGGAGAAGCGCAGGCTGCGGTTGTCTCGCGCTTCGGCCTCGACGCCGTCGCGCTTGATCTTCTCGATCTGCTTCAGCCGCGACTGCGCCTGCCGCGCCTTCGTCGCCTTGTAGCGGAAGCGCTCGACGAAGCGCTCCATGCGGGCGATCTCGGCTTCCTGACGCTCGATCGCCTTGCCGTGCGCGATCTCGCGCGCCGCCTGTTCCTTGCGCCAAGCGTGCCAGGGGCCGGCAAAGAAGCGCCCCCGCCTTGCCTCGATCTCCAGCACCGAAGTGCCGACCGCCTCGAGGAACCAGCGATCGTGGGCGACGAGGACGACGGCGGCGTCGAGGTCGACGAGATAGCGCTCGAGCCACTCGAGCGAGGGAATGTCGAGGTGGTTCGTCGGCTCGTCGAGCAGCAGGAGATCAGGGCGGGCAGCTAGGACCCGAGCGAGGGACGCCCTGGTCAGCTCGCCTCCGGAGAAGGTCGCGAGGTTGCGCGCCGAGGAGCCCTCGTCGAACCCCAACCCGCCGAGGACCGCGAGCACGTCGTCGCGCCAGCGGTAGCCGCCGCCCGCTTCGAGGCGCTGCTGTGCCGCCGAGTAGGCGCGCATCGTCTCCGCGTCAGGCTCCCCCGCGGACATCGCCGCCTCGAGTCGCGCCAGCTCCGCCTCCGCCTCCTGCATGTCGGCACGTCCCGACAACACGTAATCGCCGAGCGAGACGTCCGCGTCACGGGGTGGCCGCTGGTCGTGCAATGCCACCCGCGTCCCCTTCTGCAGGGTGACGGTGCCGGAGTCGGGCGGCCGCTCTCCCGCCAGCACGCGCAGCAGGGTCGACTTGCCGGCGCCGTTGCGCCCGGAGAGCGTCATCCGCTCGCGCCGCTCGAGCTTGAACGAGACGTCGGCGAAGAGCAGCTCACCGCCCGCGTAGAGGTCGATTGTGGTCGCCGTCGCGATCGCCATCGCGCCTGGAACTATGCGGGTCCGGCGACGCGGGTGCTATGCGGGCGTAAGCTGCCCACGATGGAACGCGAGCAACTGCGCGAGATCCAAGCTCCGTTGAAGGAGCGCTACCGCGAGGAGCCGGGGGCGGCGGTGGTCACCCTCTCGGCAACCGGCGAGCTCGGCGAAGGCGTCTCCTGCTCGGTCCAAACCGGACGGGCGATCGCGGAAGCGGGCCTGCACCCGGCATCGGGCGGCGACGGCAGCCTGCTCTGCTCGGGCGACATGCTGCTGGAGGCGCTCGCCGCCTGCGCCGGGGTGACCCTGCGAGCCGTTTCGACCTCGCTTGGCATCGAGGTCCGCGGCGGCACCGTACGGGCCGAGGGCGACCTCGACTTCCGCGGCACGCTGGCCGTCGACCGCGACGCCCCCGTCGGCTTCCGGGCGATCCGGCTCACCTTCGAGCTCGACGCTGACGCCGACGAGGAACAACTCGCAACGCTGCTGAAGCTGACCGAGCGCTACTGCGTCGTCCTGCAGACGATCGCCGGCTCGCCACAGCTCTCCTCGACGATCGAGACCGTCTAGGCCGTGGCCGGGGCCGGGCCGCTGCGACACCTCGGCGACCTCGCCAAGGCGCGCCTCACCCGCCGCTCGGCGCAGCGTGAAGACGGACAGGTCCTGGGCGAGCTGGAGGCCTCTGCGCTGGCGCTGCCGCCCGGACTGGAGGTCGAATGGCTCGGCGTGTCGGGCTACCGGATCAGCTTCGAGGGCAAGACGCTGTTCGTCGACCCCTACGTCTCGCGCGTGCCTTTCTCCGACCTGCTGCGACGCCGGCCCACCCTCCCCGATTCCGGTGCATTGGACCGCTTCGTGCGCGCGCCAGGCGAGGTTGCCGGCGTGCTCGTCGGCCACACGCATTTCGACCACGCGGTCGACGCGCCAGCGATCGCCCGCCGCTTCGGCTGCAAGGCGTACGGGTCCGACTCGCTGGTGAGGCTGATGGACCTGCACGGGCAGGCCGACCAAACGGTGGAGGTCGAGCCCTACCGGACCTACGAGCTCGGGCCGTTCGAGGTCAGCTTCACGCCGAGCGTCCACTCCAAGCTGCTCCTCGGCCTCGCCGTCCCCTACGACGGCGACCTGACCTGCGAGCACCTCGACGCCCTCTCCCCCGCCGCCTACCGCTGCGGCCAGGTCTGGGGGATCTCGATCGAGGTCGCCGGCCTCCGCTTCTACCACCAGGGCAGCGCCAACCTGATCGACGACGCGGTGCGCGAGCGCGGCGTCGATGTCTTCCTCGCCGGCGTCGCCGGGCGCAGCTTCACTGACGACTACTGGCGGCGGATCCTCCCCCTGCTCGACCCCGAGGTCATCGTCCCCACCCACTACGACAACTTCTTCCGCCCCCTGGGGCGGGAGATGGAGTTCGTCTCCAACGTCCAGCTCTCGGCACTGCCAGAAGAAATCGACTCCGTCAGTAGCGACGCCCGCATCGCCGCCCTCCCTCGCGCGGATCTCGTCGCAGAGAATTGACAGAGGCGTTCGATTGTGCGCGCCACCTGTGCAGGCCGGGGGCATAGCGTCGTGAGCGTGGTTCCGCCCGACCCAACAACGGTCCCCGGCTTGCTCGAAGCGGCGGTCACTGCGGTCTCGATTCTGGGTGGAGCAATGGCCTATGAGAGTGGCCTTTCCGCCGCAAGGGCAGTAGCGGAAAATTGCTTGCCGGAAATCCTGGGCCAGCGCGTCAACGAAGGTATCGCGAAAGGTTTTGTCTGGGGCTGGCCAGTCTCGATGCTGGTCTTTATCATCGGGCTATGGGCGTGATTCGGTTCCTTTTCAGCTTCCCATGGGGAACCCTGACGACGAGCACATCGATTGCGGTCATGACGGGCATCGCGATCATTGGGTTGGGGGCGCCACCAGCGATTCTCGTTCCGGTCACCTGGGGCAGCATGACCGTCTATGGAGTGCTCGGCCCCCGCTTCGACAAGCGACTCGACCGTCGATAGCCATCGCCTACGCCACGAAGTGCCTGGCGAATCTGCTCGACGGTGCCCATCGTGCGCATCGTCCACGGTCCGAGGAGGTTTTCCAGGGACTTGAGGTCGAGGGAACGAATCCGAGATGCCGCCACTGGGCAGCCAGTGGAGCTCGCGGCCCGCGATCGCGAGGCGATCCTCGTCGGTGGCCAACTCCAGCGCACGCTTGCGGCTTGCGCTCTTCGGGGCCGTGGTGAGGAAGGCAACCTGCAGCTTGCCCTTCGAGGCCGCGACGAGAGCCGCATCGAAGGGCTCGCGCGCGGAGATCTTTCCCAACTCGGCGGCACTGCGAAGAAAGACGGGAACCTCGTAGCCGAGGGCCTCGCCGAGTCCGGATTCGATCCGCCTCGTCAACGCGTCCTCGCCCCCTTCCTTGCTCTCGAAGATCACGTTCCCGCTGGCTCGGAAGCAGGAGACCCCAGCGAAGCCCAGCACCTCGAACTCACGGCGCAGCTCCTCGTTCTTGATCCGGCGGCCGCCGAGGTTCATCCCACGCAGAAATGCGACGTGGCGTTCCACGCGGCCACCCTACGACGAATCGACACGAGCATTGACAACCGCACTCCTATCGCTAAGTTCAGCCGATGGGCGACTTCGAGGCTCCCGCGGACCTGACGTTCAACACCGAGCCGATCGCCGATCCACAGGCCTTCGCACGCGACGCCAACGCCGCGTCCTGGCTCTTCCTCTGCGGCGAGGAGTTCGCCGCCATGGGCGGGATGTCCTACGCCGACGCGGAGGCTGCCGTGCCCGAGTCGGCGAACGTCGTCTCGGACCCACCGCGGGTGATGGACATGGATCTGGCCCGCCGCCAAATCGAGGCCCTCGACGAGCTGCCCCGTCCGACGCTCGTGACCTGCCGCAAGGGCCCGCGCTCCTCGGCGCTCGTCTACCTCTACGCCGGGCTGAAAGCCGGGGCGGGTGCGGACGAGGTGATCGCCTGCGCCCAGGCCGACGGCGCGCCCTTCGCCGACTCGGAGGAACTCGAGAACTGGGTCAGGCAGGGTCTGGTCGAGCTGGGCTGAGGCGACGCTCCTCGCGGAACATCCGCAATGCGTGAGCCCCCGCCGGATGGGCCCGGAACTCGTCCACCTTCGCCGACATCCCAGCCGGCAGCACCTCGGGCTGGGCAGCGGCACGCCGTACTCGGGTGGCATCAGGACCGCTGCGGCAAGCGCGGCGAAGGTGAGGTCGGCGGCCGTGAAGCTCTCGCCGCAAAGGTAGGTCCGGTCGTCGGCAAGCCGCTCGGCCACCTCGTCGAAGGTCGCTCTCACCGCCCCCTCTGCCTGCGCGGCCGTCTCCGGCCTGACGTCGAGCACGCGATCGATGATCCGCACCGCGAAGGGATAGACGAACGGCAGCGCACGTCGCTGCCATCCCGGAATGCCGGTGCAACCGTAGTCGCGGGCGATGTCGCTCCGGCCGCGCAGTTCGTAGTACATCCAACGCCTTCCCTCCGGGCCGAGGCGCTCGTCGAAGTCGCGTTCCATCGCCCGGATTTCCGCTCTGGCCTGCGGGTCGTCTGGGTAGAGCTTCAGCGCGGGTGGAGCTTGAGCGCTGGCCGCCTCGAGGATCTCGGAGGACTCGGCGAGCACCCGCCCATCCCAGACGAGGACCGGAGCTGTCGTGCCGCCGCCGGCGCGACGCACAGCAAAGCGATGGAAGACCTGAAGGTGCGCCCGCTCGCGGTAGGGAACCCCGGCGCGATCGAGCGCCCAGCGTGCCTTCTCGCAAAAGTGGCTGATCGGAATCGTGACGAGGACGTTCTCGCCAGGTTGCGGTTCCCCGTTTGCTCGTCGCCCCGACACTCAGCGGCAATTCTCCTAGCTGCTCAACGCGGGCGTCGGCGAGAGGCGCTCGTGGACGAAACGCACGACCGCCGCTCCCTCGCCGACCGCGGTTGCGCAGCGCTTGATCGACCCCGCCCGCACGTCGCCGGCGGCGTAGACGCCGGGAACGCTGGTTTCGAGCAGGCCGTCCGCCCCCGCCTCCGGCCCGGTGAGGACGAATCCCCTGGGGTCACGGGCGACGACGTCGCCAAGCCAGTCCGTGCAGGGAGACGCCCCGAGGAAGAGGAAGAGAAACGAGAGGGGCAACCGCTCGCCGCCGGCAAGCGTCACGCCGTCGAGCCGGCCGTCCTCGCCGTGCAGTGCGGCAACTTCGCTGCGATCGCGCACGGCGACCCCGTAGCGACCGAGCTCGTCGATCAGGTAGCGGGACATCGTCTCGCGCAGGTCGGCGCGACGGTGCAGGAGGGTGACGAGGGCGCCGCCACGGGCTAGCCAGACAGCAGCCTGCGCTGCGGAATTGCCGCCGCCGACCACGCCGACGCGGCGCCCGCCGCACAGTTGCGCCTCGGGAGGCCCGGCGGCGTAGAAGATGCTGGTCCCCTCGTACCGATCGAGGTCCGCCACCGGCAGGCGCCGGTATTCGGCTCCGGTGGCGAGCAACACCGCACGGGCGCTGATCTCGTTGCCCTCCTCGAGCCGGACGAGGTGACGATCGGTGCCGGGCTCCAACGCCTCGATGCGGTAGGGCGTCGCCGTCCGCGCCCCGAACTTGCGCGCCTGGGAGACCGCGCGACTGGTCAGCTCAATGCCACTGATGCCGGCGGGAAAGCCAAGGTAGTTCTCGATCCGGCGCGAGGCGCCCGCCTGACCGCCGAGGGCCGTGCCCTCGATCACGAGGGTGTCGAGGCCCTCCGAAGAACCGTAGACAGCGGCCCCGAGGCCGGCCGGGCCGGCACCCAGCACGAGCAGGTCCACCTCCTCGCGCTGCGCGAGCTCCAGTCCGATCCCCAGCGCCCGCGAGAGCTCCCCGTTGCTGGGCGCCCGCAGCTCGCGACCCCCCGGAAGTCGAACGAGGGGAAGGTCCGCGGGGTCGAGCGGCGCGACCAAAGCGGCCGCCTCCTCGCTCTCCTCGGGGACGCCCCAGGAATGAGGAAGCTTCATGTGCCTGGCGAAATCGAGCAGGCGGCGCGTCGCGCTCGAGTCGCGGGGGCCGACGATCTCGACCCCGATCCCCTCACGACTCTGCAGCTGCTCCCGCCGCTCGACGAAGGCGGCGAGGAGCAGATCGGACAGGGCGCCGTCCTCGAAAAGCAGCTGTCGCAGGACTTCTCGCTCGACCGCGATGTAGCGGGTGGGCTCGGTGACGACCGCGGTCAGGAACACGGTCTGCCCGGAGAGCAGGTTGATCTCGCCGAGGAAACCCGAGGCGCCGTGGCGGAGGATCTCACCGCCGCTTGCGTCGGTTATGGCGACCTCACCCTCGACGATCGCGATGAACGGGTAGGTCTCGTCGCCGATCCGGTACAGCGTCTCGCCGACTTCAGCCGTAAGCTCCTCGCCGTGCTCGGCCAGGAGCGCGAGCTGCGAGCTCGAAAGCACTCGGCTTGCCGGCGCAGTCATGAATGGAGGCGGCCGGAATTGAACCGGCGTCCGAGGTCGTAGCGCGAAGGCATCTACAGGTTTAGCCGGCGCTTGGTTCTCGTCTCCCGGGGTCCGCGCCGGCGGGCACTGCGGGAGCCAAAGCCCTCTGAAATTTCCCCTGGCGGACGGGGCGATCCGCCCGGGTGAGCCCGCATTCTGAAGCCGGCTGCCCTCCCCGCGGGCGGGAGAGGACCGACTCTCATCGCTTAGCTTCTAACTAAGCAGCGAGGGCGAACTCATGGTCCGCACGTATTGGTTGGTGCCGGTGTTTAACGAGGCCTCCGGCCACCTCGACCTGCAACCGTTCGCACGGACCGACCACGTCGAAGCCTGTCGCCCCCGTGCTATGTGGATCGATTGTACGCGGTGGGGTAGGAATAGCCCGTGAGCGAGCATCACTTCGACGTGATCGTGCTCGGTGCCGGCGCGCCTGGCGAGGTCTGCGCTGGAAGGCTCGCAGAAGGCGGGATGTCTGTGGCGATCGTCGAGCAGCATCTCGTCGGCGGCGAGTGCTCCTACTACGCCTGCATGCCCTCGAAGGCGCTGCTGCGGCCGGGCGACCTGCTGGGCGAGGCACAACGGGTGCCGGGCGTTCCCGCCGGTGACCGGCTCGACCCCGAGGCCGTCCTCGAGCGTCGCGACGAGGTGGTGCATGACCTCGACGACTCGGGCCAGCTGCCCTGGCTCGAGAAACGCGGGATCGAGCTCTTCCGCGGCACCGGCCAGCTCGACGGCGAGCGGCGCCTGCGGATCGGCGACGAGCTGCTGCTTGCTTCGCGGGCCGTGGTCATAGCGACAGGCAGCGGTGCCGCGATGCCGCCGGTCGACGGACTCGACTCCGTGGACGCGTGGAACAACCGGGAGGCCACCACGGCGAAGCGCGTGCCGGAGAGCATGATCGTCCTCGGTGGCGGCCCGGTCGGCTGCGAGCTGGCACAGGCTTGGGCGACGCTGGGGACGCGGGTCGCCTTGATCGAGGGAGCCGACCGCCTCCTCCCTCGCGAGGAGGAGTTCGCCGGCGCGGAAGTCGCGGCGGGGCTGCACGAGCGATTCGGCGTCGACGTGCGTGCCGGTCGCCTCGCCCAGAAAGCCCGTCGCGAAGACGACCTCGTTCACGTCGAGCTCGACGATGGCAGCTCCGTCAGCGCAAAAGTGATCCTCGTCGCGGTCGGGCGCAAGCCGCGCAGCGGTGACATCGGCCTCGAGAGCGTCGGCGTCGAGCCTGGCGAGCACGGCTTCCTCGAGGTCGACGACCGGATGCGGGCTGGCGGCAAGGACTGGCTCTACGCGATCGGCGACGTCAACGGCCGCGCCCTCTTCACCCACATGGGCAAGTACCAGGCCTGGGTTGCGAGCGAGAACATCCAGGAGCGCCAGGTCGATGCGCAGGCCGAAGGCGTCGGCTCCCCCCGCGTCACCTTCACCGACCCTCAGGTCGCGGCCGTCGGCAAGACCCTGAGCGAAGCGCGTGAAGCGGGCCTCCGCGTGCGAGCGGTCGACACGCCGACCGACGGCACCGCCGGCGCGAGCTTCCAGGGCAAGGGGACCGGCGGAACCTCACGGCTCGTGGTCGACGAGGATCGGGAGCTGATCGTCGGCGCCACGTTCACCGGCTTCGAGACCGCCGACTTCCTCCACGCGGCCACGGTCGCGATCGTCGGCGAGGTCCCGCTCCCCAAGCTCCGCCACGCCGTCGCCGCCTACCCCTCGCGCAGCGAGATCTGGCTCAAGCTCCTCGAGTCATACGAGCCTTAAGCGGAACCCCTGCTGAGATGGCCGTCAAACGGTAGAGCGCCGCTTCAAGTCTTCCAGCAGCTCCTGCGGGAAGCCCGCGATCTCGTCGAGATCGTCAACCGAGCCGAAGCGGCCGACGCGCTCGCGGTGAGCGAGCAGGCGCGTCGCCTGCGTGACCGAGAGGTTCTCCGCGCGCAGCTGCTCGAAGGTGACCGAGTTGAGGTCGATCTGACCGCTCGAGCCCTGCGGCGCAGGCGGGACAGGCGGTGGCGGTGCGACCGGCGGCTCGGGCTCCGGAACCGGAGGCGCGGGGGGAGGCGAGGGCTGTGGCGGTTCGGGCGCAGGCGGAGGCGGAGGCGGAGGCGGTTCAGGAGCAGGCGGGGGTGGAGGCGGTTCGGGCGCGGGCGAAGGTGCGGGAGGTTCAGGGGCAGGCGGGGGTGGCGGAGGAGAAGGTTCAGGGGGCGGGGTTGGCTGGGGCGGGACGGGAGATGGCGGTGTCTGTGCAGATGCCGGGTCCAGCCCACCTGCCTGGACGGACCGGATAACCGCCTGCTCGGCCTCGGCGGCGAGGCGCTCGGCTTCGCGTGCCCGCTGCTCGGCCGCGGCGACGCTCTCGCGAACCTCCTGCAGGCGCCGCTCGCGCTCTTCCTCCTCGGTCTTGAGCTTGGCCAGTCGCTCCGCCTCGGCCGCGCGGCGCTCAGCTTCCTTGGTGCGCTCCTCGATCTGGCGCAGTCGATCCTGGGCGTCAGCCATCGCCCGCTCATGCGCTTCGCGTTCCTCCTGCAGGCGCTGCTCCGCGGTCCTCAGGTCCGGTGCGGGCGTCGACTCGGTGGGCGCTGGCGCCGATGGAGGCGCCGGTGGCGACGGGGCTGCGGGAGTCCCCTGAATCGCCGGCGGCTGCCCCAGTCCGGCTCCCACTCCGCCGACCCCGCGGCTTTCGGCCTCGCGCTGCAGGCGCTCAGCTTCGGCGATGCGACGATCGGCCTCGGCGCGGATCCGCTCCTCCTCGCGCTGTATTTCACCGACCTTGGTCTGGACTCGCTGCTCGACGGCGGCCGGCTCCTCATACCCGAGAGGAGCTCCCGGCGGCGCCGGCTGTGGCGCAATCGGCTGCACGCCCGGCACTGGCTGCGGCGGCAGGGCGACGGTTGCCTCGGTGGGTGCGGCACCCACGGCGGGCGGGACCGGCGGCATTGCCGCCTGAAGCTGATCGCGCTCCTGGGCGGCCCGAGCCTGCGCCATCTGCCGCTCCGCCTTCGCCGCTTCCTTGCGGGCCCGTCGGCTGTCCGCCCGGCCGCCGCCGCCTGAGCGGCGACGCTCAGCGCGCTTCGCGTTGCGTTCTTCGCGGCGGCGCTTCGCCTCGGCCTGGCGACGCTTACGGTGCTCCTGTCGTGCCGCGCGCTGCTGCTCGCGGGCGAGTTTGCGTTTCTCCTTGGCGCCGACCGGTGCCGCGGGCGGCGGTCCCGGTGCAACCGCGGGCGGCTGGGTTGCCGGCATCTCGGCTGTTTGGCCCTCCACCCTTCCGCTGGGCGGGCCAGGCGGGACCGGGGGGATCGCCCCTCCGGGCTGGGCGCCCTTCTTCGCCTTCTCCTTGGCGCGGCGCTGGCTGATGCTGACTATCAGCAGCAGGACCAGGATCGCCGCGACGAGGCCGCCGACGAAGTACTGGACGTTGTCGCTGACGAAGTTCCCAGCCTTGCTGGGGAAGGATTCGGCCTGAGCCGCCGCCGGCACGGCAAGGGCAACGCAGGCGAACATGGACCAGAGCAGGGCAATCCTCGAACGCATGGTTCTCGAAGCTACCTCATTCGGCCCTTGAATTCCCGCTCGACTTCGCGCCGCACGTCACGGTCCGCGATCTCGCGGCGGCGGTCGCGTCCCTCCTTGCCCCGCGCCAAGGCCAACTCGACCTTCGCCCGCGGTCCTTTGAAGTAGATGCGGGTGGGGATCAGCGTCAACCCCTTCTCTGCCGTCTTGCCGATCAGTCGTTCGATCTCACCCTTGTGCAGCAGCAGCTTGCGCGGCCGCTCGGGCTCATGGTTCTCACGGCTCGCCGGTTCATAGGGTGGGATATGCAGGTTGCGAAGCCAAACCTCGCCGCGCTCGACAACGGCGTAGGCATCCGACATCTGCGCCTTTCCCCCGCGCAGGGACTTGACCTCGGAGCCACGCAGGACGATTCCGGCCTCGGTCTTCTCGACGGTCTCGAACTTGTGCCGCGCCCGGCGGTTTGTGGCGACGTCGCCGGATGCCGGGTCTCTTTTCTTCTTCTGCTTCTTACTCACGGATCGCCTCCAGGTCCACCCGGCCGCGCGCCGCGTCGACCCCGGTAACCCGGACGGATATCGGATCGCCGAGCCGAAGGGCGCTGGCGGACTCGCGTCCGACCAGCGCAGTCTCCGGCACGTTCAGCTCGAAGCGCTCCTCCCCCATCGTCCGCGCCGGCACGAAACCCTCGTAAACGTCCCCCAGCTCGCCGCCAAAAGCGACGAAGGCGCCTGCACGCACCGTCCCCGAGACCTCCCCTTCGAACGCCACTTTGGCGCCGCGCTGCGCCAGCTCGCGCTCGAGCAGGTAGGCGGAGCAGACGTCGTCGGCGTCGCGCTCGATGCGCGCCGACTCGCGCTCCTGCTCGCTGCAGTGCCAGGCGAGCTCGCGCGCTTCAGTCGCGCGCGGTGCATCCTCCCCCTCGCCCAGGACCGCAAGCAGCGCTCGGTGGACGAGCAGGTCGGGATAGCGGCGGATCGGCGAGGTGAAGTGACAGTAGGCCGGGATGCCGAGGCCGGCATGGCCGCTGTTGCGGTCGCTGTAGGAGGCCTGCATGAGCGAGCGGAGCACGAGCGATGTATACGCCTCGCGGCCGTGCCCGCGCCGCGCCGCCTCTTCGGTCGCGAGTCGACTCGCCTCGGCGACCACCTCCCCGGCCTGGCTCGGCGCCAGGCCCTGCCGCAGCGGCGGCGTCGGCACGCCGAGAGCGTGCAGCTGCTCGACCAGGCGCTCGATCCGCAGCGGATCGGGCTGGGCGTGGACGCGGTAGACGGCGGGGACGCGCTTGCGCTCGAGCAACTCCGCAACCTGGCGGTTGGCGAGGATCATCAACCGCTCGATCAGGCGGTGGGACTCGGTCTGCGCGACCGAGCGGGCGCCGGTGACGTTGCCGTCCGCGTCGAAGCGGAACTCCGGCTCGAAGGACTCGATGTCGAGGCTGGTCGGTCCTCGGTTCTCACCCAGCGCGGCTGCGGCCTCGCGGGCGACCGCGAGCGACTCGGCGATCTCCGACGGGGCCTCGCCGCGACCGGCGAAGAGCAGGTCGAGACGGTCGTAGTCGAGGCGAGCACGGGAGCGGATACGACTGCGGTAGAAGCTCGCCGCCAGCGGTTTCCCGCCGGGACCCAGCTCGATCTCGGCGGTGACGGCAAGCCGCTCGACGTCGGGGGCGAGGCTGCAGGCGTCCTCGCTGAGTGCGCGCGGCAGCATCGGCTCGACCGTCCCCGGCACATAGGTGCTGTTGGCGCGCCGGCGTGCCTCGAGATCGAGGGGTGTGCCCGGCTTGACGTGGGCGGCGACATCGGCGATGTGAACCCAGACCCGCAACCTGTCGTCTTCGCGGCGGGCGGAGACCGCGTCGTCGAAGTCGCGCGCGGTGGCCGGGTCGACGGTGAAGGTCGGCAGGTGGGTGAGGTCGCGGCGACGTCGGTCACTCTCTTCGGCAGCCTGGGCGGCGTGCTCCGCTTCGACCTCCAGTGCCGCCGGGAATCCGCGTCCGCCCAGTCGCTCGGCGAGCAAAGCCTCCATCGCCTCCCGGGCGTTCTTCGGCTCCGGCCGCCTTCGTCCCCGCGCCCGCTGGCGCTCGCGGTAGTAGCGCCAGTCGCGCCGGCTCACCCGCACCATCCCTTCCGGTGCGCTTTATGTGGCCATAGACCGCAAAAGGCGCACCGGAACGTCATTGGGCGGCGAGGGCTTCCTCGGCCCGTTCCAACGTCTCGTCGCGACGGGTCCGGGGGTTGCCGCGCACGTGGACGTCGGGGTGGATACCGTGGCTCTTCGCCAGGTTGACCCCGTCGGGAGTGAAGTACTCGCCAACGGTCAGCTTCAGGGCGCCGCCGTTGGAGAGCTTCAGCTCCTGCTGGAAGACGCCCTTGCCGTAGGAGCGAGTGCCGACCACCTTTGCGCCCGCGTCGTCGGCGAGTGCCGCGGTGAGGATCTCCGCCGCAGAGGCGGTGTTGCGATCGATCACGACGACGACCGGGACTTTCGGAAGGTTGCCGCCCACCGTCTTGTACACGGCCTCTCCTTGCGTGCGCGAATCGGTGCTGACGACGACTTTCCCCTCGGGCAGGAAGACGCTTGCGCTCAGCACCGCCTCCTCGAGCAGGCCACCGGGATTGGCGCGCAGGTCGAGCACGATGCCTTCGGCCCCCTGGCGCTTCAGTTTCTCCACCGCTTCATGGAGAAGCGCGTGCACGCCCTCGCTGAAGGAGACCATGCGGACGTAGCCGAGCTTGCGACCATCGGCTTCCACGAGGCGGCTGCTGACGATCGGCAGCGCGACCTGGGCCCGAGTCAGGGTCAGCTGCCGCGTCTTGGCGCTCGGCTTGCGCCTGACGCCGATCGTCACCTCGGTCCCTTCCGGGCCCTTGATCTTTTCGGTCGAGACCGTGCTGCTGACGCCGGCGATCGAGTCCCCGTCGACGGAGACGATCAGTTCGCCCGGTTCGATCCCGCCTTCCTCGGCCGGCGAGTGCGCGAAGACGCGGTCGACGCGCAGGCCCTTCTTGACCTGGGTGACGACCAGGCCGATGCCCGAGAAACGCCCGGCGATTTGTTCGTCGAACCGCTTCAGCGCTTCCGGCGAGAAGTATTCGGAGAAGCGATCGTCATGGCGCCGGCGCAGCTCGCGAACCATCCCCTGCAGGGACGCGTTGCTGAGCTCGGCCTGCCCGACCGGCCGGTAGTAGTTGTCGCGGACCAGTTCGTCCGCTTCGACGTTGAGCCCGGCCGAGTCGTCGACGAAGCGATCGCGGAGGAATTCGGGGAGCTTCGCCGGGTGCCCGCCGAACCATAGGCCGACACAGAGCACGGCCACCAGCGCGACCGCGAGGGCGACGATACGCCCGGCGCTCACGAACCGCTCAGACCTTCAGGAAGCGCCGCAGAGTGAAGCCCGAGCCGATCGTCGAGACCAGGACCGAGGCGGCGAAGAGGATCGCGATCAGCGCCGGGAAGGCCACCGTCGTGGTGTCCTGCGCGGCGAAGATCGAGATCGAGCCGCTCAGCGGGTCGACGACGGTGATCTTGCCCAGCCACAGGATCAGTATGGCCACCAGGCCACCGGCGAAACCGACGACGACCCCCTCGAGCACGAAGGGCCAACGGATGAACCAGCGGGTGCCGCCGACCAGGCGCATCACCTCGACCTCTCGGCGGCGGGTGTAGATCGAGAGCCGGATCGTGTTGCCGACCAGCATCAGCGAGGCGGCGATCAGCAGTGCAGTAATCACTGTCAGCACGATCTTCAGCGCGCTCGTCACCTGGACGATCTTCTTCGCGCCTTCCTGGGGTTCGAAGATGTTGTCGACGATCGGCGAGATCCGCTGTTCGCGTCCGTCCGGGCCAGTCGAGATCACCGCTTCCTTGATCGTCGTCAGATTCGAGGCGTCGTCGGGGATGACCCTGAAGTTGTTGGGCAACGGATTGTCCTGCAGCTGCGAGGTCAGTTCCGCGGCCTTGTCCTTGCCCAGCCCTTCCCGCAGTTCTTCCAGGGCCATGTCTTTGCTGATGAACTGGACGGAAGAGACGTGCGGGATTTCTTCGAGCTTGCCTTTCAGGGCGGCCATTTCGGACTTCGTCGCGTCGGCGTAGAGGCCAACCTGGAAGTCGAGTTGGCTGCGGACTTCGTCGCTCTTGGCCTGCGCGGTCTGGAAGACGGGAATCAGGACGCCGAGCAGGGTCACCGTCACCGCGGTGGTGACGATCGCAGCCATGCTCGGCGCGGCGTTGCGGCGCAGCGCCCGGAATGCCTCCTGGATGAAGAAGAAGAATCGTGACATCTAGAAGAGAGAGTCGTGTCCGTTGGTCTGGCCCTCGGGAGCGACGCCCATCTCGGCCCGCATGCGCACGCCGAACTCGGTCGTCGACTCCTCGGTGTAGCCGGCGCTGACTTCATCGCGGACGACGCGGCCCTCGTAGAGCTCGATCACGCGGCGGCGCATGTTGTCGACCATCTCGCGGTCGTGGGTTACGACGACGACGGTCGTACCGGTCTTGTTGATCCGGAGAGCAGCTGCATCACACCGATGGACGTCACCGGGTCGAGGTTGCCGCTGGGCTCGTCGGCGAGCAGCAGGGGCGGGTGGTTGACGAAGGCACGGGCGATCGAGACGCGTTGCTGCTCGCCGCCGGAGAGTTGGTCGGGGAAGCTGTGCAGCTTGGTCGAGAGGCCGACGAGGCGCAGCGTCTCCGGCACCTGAGCGCGGATCTGGGCGCGGCTGGCGCCGATCACCTGCAAGGCGTAGGCAACGTTGTCGTAGACGGTGCGGTCGGGCAGCAGCTTGAAGTCCTGGAAGACGGTGCCGATGTTGCGCCGCAGCTGCGGGATTTTCTTCTCTGGCAGGGCGCCGATGTCGCGGCCGGCGATGCGCACTGTCCCCTCGGTCGCCTCCAGCTCGCGGATCAGCATCTTGATCAGCGTCGACTTGCCGCAGCCGGTCGGACCTACGAGGAAGGCGAACTCACCGCGGTCGATCGCAAGCGAAACCCGGTCGAGCGCCATGTGGCCGCCCGGGTAGACCTTGGTCACGTCGCGTAGCTCGATGATCGGCTTGCCTCCCGGCCGCCGTCCCTGGGGCTCCTCGCCCCCCGTCTTTCGCTTCCTCAGCCTTGCCATGCGGCGCACCCTTCTGCGGATACAGGGTGACTCCTGCGCCCCACCGGGCACGCAATTACGCGCCCAGATCGAGTGAGCGAAATACTAGCGAATTATTAGCGATCGTTAGTAATCGCTAGGGGGATTGCCGACCCCGCCTTAGACGGCGCTGGGCTGGAGCACCTTCTCGGCTGCCGTGACGATGTGATCCGCGTCGATCCCGGCGGCGGCGAGAAGCGCCTCCGGCGGGCCGCTGCCGGGCCGCTCCGTCACCGCCAAGCGGGTCAGGGAGGTGGCTACGCCTGCATCGGCCAGCACTCCGGCGACGACCTCGCCCATCCCTCCCTCGATCCAGTGGTCCTCGACCGTGACCAGCGCCTGGGTATCGGCGGCGGCGGCAAGGATCGCAGCGGCGTCGACCGGCTTGACCGAGTAGAGGTCGATCACCCGAGCGGAAATCCCCTTCTCGGCCAGCTCGTCGGCCGCCTTCAGGCATTCGTGCAGGGTGATGCCGGCGCCGATCAGCGTCACCGAGTCCTCCTCGCTCGCGCGAACGGTGTGGCTGCCGCCGATCTCGAAGTCCTGGTCCGGCCCGTAGATGACCGGCATCCTTTCGCGGGTCGTGCGCATGTAGCTGATCCCGCGGTGCTCGCGCATCGCGTCGAGCAGGACGACGGTCTGATTCGGGTCGCTCGGGTAGAGGACGACGCTGCCGAGCACGGCGCGCAGCGAGGCGATGTCCTCGAGCGCCATCTGCGAGGGCCCGTCGGCACCGATCGAGACGCCGACGTGAGAGCCGCAGAGCTTCAGGTCGGCGGCCGAGATCGCGCCCATGCGGACGAAGTCGTAGGCGCGGCTGAGGAAGGCGCCGAAGGAGGAGGCGAAGGGTTTCCAGCCGCGGGTCTGCATGCCGATCGCCGAGGCGACCATCTGCTGCTCGGCGATGTACATCTCGAAGAAGCGATCCGGGTGCTTGGCGGCGAAGCGCTCCGCGTAGGTCGAGTTGCCAACCTCGCCGTCGAGGGCAACGACGCGCTCGTCGATCGAGCCGAGCCAGGCGAGGGCGTCGCCGTAGGCGCCGCGGGTCGCGACCTTTTCGCCGAGCTCGTAGCTCGGGCGCTCGACCTCAGCGCGGGCGATCTCGTAGGGCTTCGCCTCGGGCGGCGCCTGCACCTCGATGCTCACCTCGCGGATACCACCCAGCTCCTCGATCGCGGCCTCGGGGTCGGCCAGCGGCTTGCCGTGCCATCCCGGCTCATCCTCGACGGCGGAGACGCCGGAGCCCTTCTTGGTGCGGGCGAAGATCACCGCTGGCCTACCGGCAGCCAGGGCCGCTGCGTAGGCCTCGTCGATCGCCTCGAAGTCGTGCCCGTTGATCTCCTGTACGTGCCAGTCGCAGGCGGCGGCGCGAGCGGCGAGCTTCGAGGTGTCCCACTCGTGCATGGTCGGGCCGCGCTGGCCGAGCCGGTTGACGTCGACGATCGCGATCAGGTTGGCGAGGCCGACGAAGCCGGCATGCTCGAAGGCCTCCCACATCGAGCCCTCGGCCAGCTCCGAATCGCCGCACAGTGTCCAGACACGCAGGTCGGAGCGCTCGAGCTTGGCCGCGGCCATGGCGATGCCGACGGCGATCGGCAACCCCTGGCCGAGCGAGCCGGTGGCGACGTCGACCCAGGGGATTTCCGGCGTCGGGTGCCCCTGCAGGCGGGAACCGAACTCGCGAAAGGTGAGCAGCTCCTCGTCGTCGATCGCACCCGCCGCCTTGTAGAGGGCGTAGAGCAGGGGCGAGGCGTGGCCCTTGGAGAAGACGAGGTGGTCGTTGGCCTTGTTCTCGGGGGCGGCGAAGTCATAGCGCAGGTATTTCGAAAAGAGGACCGCCATCAGGTCGGCGGCCGACATGCCCGAGGTCGGGTGGCCGGAACCAGCCGCGGCGCTGGCACGGATCGCGTCGACCCGAAGCTGCTGGGAAAGCTCCTTCACCCGGCGGACTTTATCTAGGGAAACCGGGTCGCGGCTCAGCCGATCGCGACCATGCGCTCGATCGGCAGCCGCGCGCGCTCCGCGATCTCGCGTGACACGCTGACCTCGAACTTCATCTCGCGCAGGCTGTCGCGCAGCTTCGGCAGCGTGATCATCTTCATGTACTTGCAGAAGGCCATCCGGTTGGCCTCGATCAGGTTGGCCTGCGGCGCCGCCTGCTGCAGCGGATAGAGCATCCCGTTCTCGGTGGCGACGATGAAGCTGCCGTCGGGATGCTCTTCGACGTGGCGGAGCATGCCGGAGGTGGAGAGCATGTGGACGCCCTCGGGCTCGATGTCGCCAGAGGCGACGTACTCCATCGCCTGCGTCGCGCAGCCGCACTCGGGGTGGATCAGGAACTCGGCCTCGGGGTGCTCGGCGCGGGTCGCGGCGATGTCGTCGGGACGGATGCCGGCATGGACGTGGCACTCGCCGTCCCAAATATGGAAGCGGGCGCGGCGCTCGGGGTCGTCGCGGATCCCGGTCTCGCGCTCGACGAAGGCGCCCAGCCACATGTCGGGTCCGAAGAGGATCTCGGTCTCGGGACCGTGCTCGGCCCAGATGTGCTCGACGACCTTGACCGCGTTGGAGGAGGTGCAGCAGTAGTCGGTCTCCGCCTTCACCTCGGCCGAGGTGTTGACGTACATGACGACGACCGCACCGGGATGGTCGGCCTTCCAGGCACGCAGCTGGTCGGCGTCGATCGAGTCGGCGAGCGAGCAGCCGGCGTCGAGATCGGGGATCAGCACCGTCTTCTCCGGCGAGAGGATCGAGGCCGTCTCGGCCATGAAGTGGACGCCGCAGAAGGCGATCGCGTCGGCATCGGTGGTGGCTGCCTCACGCGAGAGGCCGAGCGAGTCGCCGAGGTGGTCGGCGACGTCCTGGACCTCGGGCAGTTGGTAGTTGTGGGCGAGGATGACGGCGTTGCGCTCGGCGGCGAGCGCCCGCACCTCCTCGCTCAGGGCACGGATCTCCTCCGGCTCCAGGGCCGGCGCAATCACGGGTTGGAGTGTGGGCAACTCCTGCATGGAGCCTTCCGTTTCCTGATGTTCGCTGGCCCGGCGCGATGGCCTCGAACCAGTCGAATGAACGTAGCTTCAAGTCTAACCTCTCGGCATGCCCGAGCTTCCCGAGGTCGAGATCACGGCGCGCCGCCTGGACGCGGCGCTGTCGGGGACGGTCGTCGAGTCGGCGATCGCCCCCGGGATGAACGTGATGAAGACCTTCGAGCCGCCGCTCGAAGAGCTGACCGGGCGCGAGCTGACCGCGGTGAGGCGAGTCGGCAAGATGCCGGTCGTCGAGTTCGGCGACCTGGCGCTGCTGATCCACCTGATGTCGGCGGGGCGCCTGCGCGTGTTCGACAAGCGGGCCTCGGCGAAAGACCGGGCCTCGCGGGTGCTGATCCGGCTCGAGGACGGGCGCGAGCTGCGACTGCGCGAGTTGGGGACGAAGCAGCGGGCCTGGGCAAAGCTGCTGCCATCAGATGCGGTCGCCGAGGATGAGGCCGTGGCCCGGCTCGGCCCCGAGGCCTGGCCGGCACCATCGCTCGACTCCCTCACCGAGCTGATCGACCAGCCGCGCCACCTGCACCCCCTGCTCCGCCACCAGGGTGACATCGCCGGGATCGGCCGTTCCTGGGTCGACGAGATCCTCTGGGAGGCGCGGCTGTCTCCGTTCAAGAAGGGCTCGGAACTGGATGCCGAGGAGGTCGAGCGGCTACACGCGGCACTGCACGTGCTCGGCAGCACGATCGACCATTACGAGGAGACGATCGGGGAGGAGCTGCCCGACAGGCTGCCGATGCCGCTGCGGGTCCACAAGCGCGAGGGGCAGCCCTGCCCGCGCTGCGGCACCACCATCGAGGCCGTCTTCTTCTCCGAGCATCAGACCAACTACTGCCCGGCCGAGCAAACCGGCGGGCGCGTGCTCAAGGATCGCCGTCTCTCGAAATTGTTGAAGTAGGTGACGGCTAGAACAGTTTCAAGCCGGCTCCAGCAAGAGACTGAAGTCGAGGGTGGGTGCCGAGTGGGTGAGGGCGCCAATGGAGATCGAGTCGACGCCGGTCTCGGCAGTCGCGCGAACCGTGTCGAGGGTGACGCCACCGGAGGCCTCCAACGAGGGGCCCTTGCCGCCTACGGCGTTTTCGTCGCGCAGCGTCACCGCAGCACGCAGGGTCCCGGAGTCCATGTTGTCGAGCAGGAGCACGTCGGCACCGGTGCCGAGCGCGTAGGCGACCTCGTCGAGGTTGCGGCACTCGACCTCGACGGAGAGGTCCGGATGCATGCTGCGCGCTGCGTGAACCGCCTTGGCCAGGCTGCCGGCGGTCGCGATGTGGTTCTCCTTGATCAGGATCGCGTCATAGAGCCCCATGCGGTGGTTGCGACCACCGCCGGCCGCGACGGCCGCCTTCTCCAGCTCGCGCAGGCCCGGCGTGGTCTTGCGCGTGTCGAGGATCGCGACGCCCGTGCCGGCCACAGCCTCGACGTAGCGCGCGGTCAGCGTCGCCACCCCCGAGAGGTGCCCGAGGAAATTGAGCGCCGTGCGCTCGGCGGCGAGCAGGGCCGCAGCCGACCCGCTGGCCAGGGCGATCTCGGCCGGCACCTCCTCACGCCACTGGCCCTCGACGACGAGGTTGTCGATGTCCTCGACACCGCACTGGCGCATCGTCTCGGCGAGCACGCCGAGCCCGTAGACGACGCCCGGCTGCTTCTGCACGATCCGTGCCCGCGCCCGCGCCCCCTCCGGCACCGTCGCCTGTGACGTGACGTCGCCGGAGCCGACGTCCTCTGCCAGCGCCCGCGCGACCAGGGCCGTTTCATGCTCAACCCCTTTATTTGCAGGTGATTTCAAGTCTTGCTTTCAAGTAGTTGCAAGTAGGTTGCAAGCTGCTATTTCGTCTTCAAACGCCAGTAGGCGCGTGGGTCTCTACGGGATTTGCCGATCCACTCGACGATCCCTGCGTCCCTGAGCATGCCGAGTTCTCGTTGAACGACGGGCCTCGAGACGCCTAGGACAGCCATCAGGTCTCCGGTGCTCATCCTCCCTTCCGAGCGCAACGCCCTGCTGATCGCACGCGCGTGCTCGGGCAGTCGTTCCTCCAGCTTTCGGTCAACCGGCTCGGCCAGGAGCTGCAGCTCGACGCTTCCCGAAGTCTGTCTGTACACCGGATCGGTCAGGCCCGCATGGCGCATCTCCTCGAACATGCGGCGAATCCCCTCTCCGAGCTCCTGCCCAAGGTTGAGATCGGCGCAAACCCGAGCGATGCGCGGGTTACGAGCAAAGCGCGTGGTCTGCAAAGGGTCGCTGAGATCGACGAGGCCCGGGAAACGCCCTGGACTCGATATCTCGACCCTATCGTCGAAGATCTCGATCCGGATGTGGTCGCCGACCGTGCTGTAAGAGCGATGCACCGCCGCGTTGACGATTCCCTCGAGCCAGGCATCCTCGGGCACCAGCGGCACGTCTTCGAAGGCCCCGCCACCCCCCAGCGCCCTACGGGTCGGCTGCAGGCGCTTGACCTCCTCTCGCGCACCCGCCAATTGTTCCGGGATCGGACCCTCGAGCCTGATGTCATCGACGAGTTGCTGGCGAGCACCTGAACCACGCTCTTGCCCCCGATATCGCAGCACCCTGATGAATGCCTCGGGCAAGAACGCCTGCGGCGCTTCGGCGAAGAGAAGGCCGCCGGCGATCGTCAGTTCATCGTCGTTCGCCAGCCCGCGGGCACGAAGCAACCGGAGGGGATCTGGCGCCCCAACGGCTATCGCGTATCCCTCGAGGAGCGACATGTCGACGTCGCCCAATGAGAGGCCTGACGGACCCGCCTCGTAGCTGGACTGTCCCTTGTCGTAGAGAAGCTCCTGCCGCTGGGAGAAATTGAGCCGGCGATTCTCGTCTCCGACTCGGAGGAAGACTTCGTCTTTCTGATTCGCGTGAACCGAGTCGCCGGGCTCAACTTCGAAGACGAGGAGCTCGTTCGGTTCGCCGCCGCTGTCAATACAGCCAACCAGCTGAGGCTTTGTCCGCACCGGGGGGATGCAGAAGTCGACGTTGGCCTGAAACTGGGCATTCCGCTTCTCCAAATTGCTGTTCGTGCCCTCGACTTCCCCGTCGGATATACCGACCACTACAACCCCTCCATCCGCATTGGCAAAACCGATCAAGGCGTTGGCGAGGTCGCGGGGCGCAATCCTGGCTGACTTCCGCTCCAGCCACTGATCCTCCGCGATGCTGGCAAGTTCTCCACCAACTTCCTCAGGCGGGGCGTGGAGAGCGCTTTCGACTGCGATCGTTCCCATATCAGTTACTTGCAATTATTGCATGTAGGCTACAAGTAGAGTTTGGCGGGCGATCTCACGCCCGACGAGCCCAACGCGTTTAATCCATTGAGTGACCGCGCTGCCGCCCTTTCAACGACTCTTGGACGAGCACGCCGCCGAGGTGATGGGCGTGCTGCGAGGAGCGGTCGGGCGCGCCGACGCCGAGGATTGCTTCCAGGAGACGTTCCTGGCGGCGCTGCGGGCGTATCCCAAGCTGGATGACGCAGCGAACCTACGCGGCTGGCTGCTGACGATTGCTCATCGCAAGGCAATCGACCACCACCGGGCAAACGGCAAGCGACCGCTGCCGGTCGCCGAAATGGCCGAGGTTGGGATCGAGGACCCAGGTCCGGCGGACGACGGGATCTGGGAATTGGTCGGTGCGTTGCCGCCGAAGCAGCGTGCCGCCGTCGCCCTGCGCTACGCCTGCGACCTCCCCCACGCCGAGATCGCTGCCGCGCTCGGCTGCTCGCCGGAGGCAGCGCGGCGCAGCCTGCACGAGGGAATGAAGCGACTGAGGAAGGAGCTGGCATGAAGGCATCGCTGCAACGCCTCGCCGAACGCGCCGACGCGGAGGGGCTGCTCGACGTCGCCTACGCCACCGTCGACTCCCCCTTCGGGCCGCTGCTGATCGCGGCAACGCCGCGCGGGCTGGTGCGAGTCAATCTGCCGGCCTACGACCCTGAGGAGACTCTGGAGGAGCTGGCGGCGCACATCTCCCCGCGAGTGCTCGAGGCACCGGAGCGCCTCGACGACGCCCGCCGCGAGCTCGACCTCTACTTCGAGGGCAAGCTGACCGAGTTCGACCTGCCGCTCGACTGGCGGCTCACCGATGGCTTCCGCAAGAAAGTTCAGCGCGCTATCGCCCGCATCCCCTACGGGCAGACCCGCACCTACACGGACATGGCACGCAGCGCCGGCAACGAGCGCGCCGTACGCGCCGCCGGCACCGCCTGCGGCTCAAACCCGATCCCGATCGTCGTCCCCTGCCACCGCGTCCTCCGAACAGGCGGCGGCCTCGGCGGCTACGGAGGAGGACTTCCTATGAAGCGAGCCCTGCTTGAGCTCGAGGCGGCGGAGGATGCCTCCCGAACGGGCGGATACTCAAAAAGACGGCCTAATTGAGGGATTGGCGAAACTCCCCACGCTGCTCTGGGGGCGGGATCGCCGAGAGCGCCTGAGCATGGATACCTCGCTTCCGGGGCGGTTCTACCCCTCGTCTTGAGTGCCGACCTCTCTGATTTGAATGTCATGCGGTTCGCTGAGATGCCAGCGATTACCGATCTTTTGAAGCGTCCCTTTGGCTGTTATCTGGGTGGTGCCGGGACGAGCGCGCTCAAACAGGTGGCTGGGAAGCTCGATCAGGACCCTTCGTAGCGTCCCTTCAAATCGTGATTCGACAATCACCATGCCAGATGGATGTCCGGCCTTGGCAAGCTCATCCGCCGATGCGGTCTTGACCCATCCAATGACTACTCGGTGATCTTCGGGTTCTCGGTGACGAAGCTGTGTCGCCAGCCTCGGCACACGGTTGAGTTGGTTCTGATCCAGCTCGACCCCTTGATCGGGAGCATCGACGGTGGGAAGACTGGGGTCCCATTTGACTTTGAAGTCAACGGCCATGCCAGGAGCACGCTTGGAGATTTCCTCCAGCCCGGTCATGAGCAGAGCCGAAACCCCCTCGTTGATCGCTGGCTCAAGATCGGCGTCATCGGTGGGTTTTGTCTGGGTCACGCTGGCAGCCGCGTGAAGGCCGCGTACCGTCGCGGCCATAGCCCGTCGGGTGTTGTCAGGCGCGGCGGTTGCCGGGTCAAATGGCATCTGGGCCTGGAGAGAGGCAACCGCTATCAAGCGAAAGCTGCCCTCGGCCGGAGCCAAGAGGTCGATCCCCTGGAGCGCCTCTCTAACGATCTCAGTGTCGTTCCCTTGGTAGCGCGCCTGCGTCCCGAGGAACTCCGCCCGAGCGCCTGCCCGTAGCACCTGCAAGAACCCTTTGACGACGTGCGGTGCGCGAATAACTGGCAGGCGCCCACCCCGGGTGAAGGCGTCAACTATTCGCAGCTCAAAGCGGTCACCGCGACCCGTCAGACGTTCTATGGCCTCTGAGACAGGTATCTCCAGCGCCCAGGCGACGCGCTCTATCGCCGACTCCAGCAGGCTGCCATAGCCACGGAGGTCTTCTTGATAGGCGTGGGGTACGAGCACCGCCGGGCGGCCGGAATTGTTGGGGTCAACCCACGTTGAACCACTTGGCCCATCTTTGTCAATCTCGACGTAGCCGATGCGCTGCAGCTCCGCTTGGAGAAGCGCCGGAGTGATTTCTCCCCAGGTCTTCATTCTGCGTCGAGCATCTCGCGAAGGGCAGTGGCGTTAAACCGCTGCTCGACTGGTAGGTGGACCGTGATGGTGCCCTGGTCGGTCGGCTCGCCAGCGATCCGCACCCACCACGCGCCTGCACCGAGGCCCAGCGTGTTGGGCCTCTGCCACACCCAGCACCCGTTGAGATCGGGCACGCCGACCACGACCAGGAAGGTCGGCATGTTGTTGGGCAGTAGAAGGGTGTTGTAGTCGTCTCCATCGAGCCGGAACGCGAGCTTCTGGTTGTCCGGGGGGCCTACGAAGGTGGGCGACGAGGTGGCCTTGAGTTGGAGTGCGAAAGTGCGGAGGCGACCATTCATTGGCCCCCAGGTCGAAATCTGAACATCGACCTTGTTGGTGTCGATGATGGGCATTTGGCACACCAGCCCGGCCGCCGAGGTTGTGGCTGCAACTACCGACCAGGAGAACCACTCCTTGTAGCGGTTGGTCGGGGCTACACCGTCCCAGAAATCTCCGGGCCTGACGGTCGCGCGATAGTCGGGGAGGGGATACGGGCCAGCGATCTGCGGAGCCTATATGCGTTCCGGTTGAAGAAGCCGCAATTTTCTTGGCAAACTCCAACGAATCTCCCCCTTTAAACCGCTTTCTGGAGCCGTTTTCCGTCCGATCCGACACATAGTGTCCACTCTCAGAAAGCACGAAAGAGACCCCCGCGACGTTGGCGCGTCCGGGGGTCAGACCATCCGAGGTAAAGGCTCGCATGGCGTCTTCCAACGTAGCACCGGACCCGGCATGTTCCGAGGTCAAAAAGCTCCTCGAATTGCCGGAGATTGCGGCCTTGATCCGCGAGCTTCAGGAGACGCGCTGGGACGGGTCGCCCAGGCTTCCCCATTCGCACCATGATCGGCCTCTGTCTGGTCAAGGCGCGATACGCGATCCCGACCTGGACCAGGACCGTCGCCCTGGTCAAAGAGCATTGGGCGCTCCTCTGAGCCGCCGTCCCAGAGCCGACGAAGCTAGGAGGGATCAGCCATGCAGATCAAGACGTTCGCCAATCGAAACGCCAATCTCTCAATTAGACCGGCGCTTGTCCGGGCGGGAGGCATCCCCCGTCCACGCCGCCTCGCCTATGCCGAGGAAGCCGCGGTTTTGTTCAGGTAGTCGCGGATGAAGTCGTCGAGGTCGCCGTCGAGGACGCGCTGGGCGTCGCCGGCCTCGTGCCCGGTGCGGTGGTCCTTGACCCGCTGGTCGGGATGGAGGAAGTAGCTGCGGATCTGCGATCCCCAGGCGACGTCCTTGACCTCGCCCCGCTCCTTGGCGAGCTCCTCGGCGCGCTTGCGCTCCTCGAGCTCGATCAGCTTCGAACGCAGGAACTGCATCGCCACCGCCTTGTTCTGCGTCTGCGAGCGCTCGTTCTGGCACTGGACGACGACGCCGGTGGGAATGTGGGTGATGCGCACCGCCGAGTCGGTCTTGTTGACGTGCTGGCCGCCGGCGCCGGAGGCGCGATAGGTGTCGACGCGCAGGTCGGCGTCGTCGATCTCGACCTCGACGCTGTCGTCGACCAGCGGCCCGACGTCGAGCTGGGCGAAGCTGGTGTGGCGGCGCGCCGAGGAGTCGAAGGGCGAAATTCGCACCAGCCGGTGCACGCCGCGCTCGGCGGCGAAGAGGCCGTAGGCGTTCTCGCCGCGGGCGATGAAGGTAGCGGACTTGATGCCCGCCTCCTCCCCCGGCGAGGCCTCCTTCATCTCGACCTCGAAGCCGCGCCGCTCGGCCCAGCGCAGGTACATGCGAAGGAGCATCTCGGCCCAGTCCTGAGAGTCGGTGCCGCCGGCCCCGGCGTGGACGCTGACCACCGCATCGCCCGCGTCGTAGGCGCCGCTGAAGAGGCGCGCCTCTTCCAGCTCATCCAGGTGGCGCTCGACCGAGACGAGCTGACCGCTCAGCTCGGTCGCCATCTCCTCGTCCTCTGTCGCCATCTCGGCCAGATCGGCGAGGTCGGCGACCTCGGACTCGAGCTCGCGAAAGGTCTTCAGGCGCCGCTGGGCACGGGCGTGCGCGGCCGAGGTGCGCGCGGCGCTCTCCTGGTCGTCCCAGAACCCGGGACGTTGCATCTCGTCCTCGAGGCGATCGACCTCGGCTTCCAGCGAAGCGGGGTCAAAGATAGTCCGAGAGCAGGGACATCTGCTCGCGGATCTCGGCGAGGCGCGCCGGCACGGACTCCGTTGATGCAGCCTCGGCCATGCAGGCAGATTAGCCAGCCGATCCGAATCAAGTTCTCCAGCTGTTAGCTGGAGAACTTGATTCGGATGCCTAGAGGGGGACGGTGGCGCCGATGATCCAGGTGGAGGCGGGGGCGTAGACGCCGCCGGGACCCTCGAACTCGGCCAGGGCCTCGCGCAGGTCGGCCGCAATTTTCGGCCGGATCTCGTCGATCCGGTCTTCCCACATGCGCAGCACCTCGCCCGCCGGGCCGAGGGCCATGTTGAACTCGACGGCGTGGTCGAGGTCGCGGCCGATCTTCAACGGCAGGTCGCAGCGCCGCAGGCTGATCTTCTCGAAGCCGGCGATCTTCAGCTGCTCGCTGACGGTGTCGGCGTCGGCCATCGAGAACGGGCCGGGGCCGCAGGCCGGCTCGTCGCTCTCCTCGGGGTGATCCAGGTACTCGTCGACCACCTGCTCGGCCCGGTGCACCCACTCGTTGTCGAGCTTGCGCCGCCAGACCACCGCGCAGAGCCGTCCCCCCGGCGCCAGGGCCTGGCGGACGTTGCGCAGCGCCTGCACCGGGTTGGCGAAGAACATGATCCCCATCCGCGAGTAGGCGTAATCGAAGGTCTCGCCGAACTCGGTCGCCTGCACGTCGCCGACCTCGAAGCGGACGTTCGTGGCGCCGGCCTCCTCAGCCTCGTTGCGGGCCGCCTCGATGAACGGCTCGGAGACGTCGACTCCGAGCGCCTCTCCGTCACCGCCCACGATCGTCGCCAGTCGCTGGGTCGTGTCGCCGAAGCCGCAGCCGACGTCGAGCACGCGATCGCCCGGCTGCGGTGGGTGCGCCGCCATCGCCGCCTCACCGTGGGCTCCGAGGCCGTCGATCACCAGATCCCGATAGCGCACGAAGCGTTCGAACAGCGGCCCGCTCCAGGCCTCGGCAGCCTCGCGATTGGACGCAGCAGGAGTCGCCATCAGGCCTGATGGTACGCCTCGAACCCCAATTTGCGCTCGTCGTAGGGGCGCCAGCTGCGGATGCGGTGGTCATGCAGCTCGAACAGCCATGCCATCTCGTCGGTCGAGGCGTGCGAGCCGTCCTCTTCCCAGCGCCAGACGCGCCGGATCAACGCCAGCGCCCTGCCGCCCCCTCCCTCGGTCCCGTCCTCATGGATCTCCTCAACCTCGATCGTCTGCTGGACACCACCCGGCGGCCTCGTCGCCCACAACCGCGCCGCCTCGCGCCCCTTGCGAAGGCCCTTCATGGAATGAAGCTCCACCTGCTCATCGAGCACCGCGACGAACCCGTCCAGGTCACGGTCATTAAAAGCTCTAATGAACTCGCGCACCGGATCGCAGCTCATGAGACCCTCGCGAGGAGGCCGATCCCGGTAGGGCTGAAACGTCTTGTACTTTTTTCGGGCATCGCTCGGGGCGACAGCAGTCCAACTCGACTTCGAAAAAAGTTAAGTGGAAGTCCTGCCGGGATCGGCCCTCATCACCGGGCCGCCCTCAGGCCCCATGACACTTCTTGAACTTCTTTCCACTGCCGCACCAGCAGGGGTCGTTGCGTCCGATGTTGGCGTGCTCGTCGTTGACCACGGTCTCGACCACCTCGGTGGCGCCGTTCCCTCCCCCTTCACCAGAACCGCCGGCAACCGCTTCGAGCCCGCCGCCCCCTCCGGCCGCCACCTGCTGCAGAGCCGAGGGCTGGCCTTCCGGGGTGCCGCCCGAGTAGGCGAGCGCGGCGGGCGCGTTGCCGCCGTTGGGTGCGAACTGCTGACGCGCCTGCGAGGGATCGACCTCTACCTCGACGTGGAAGATCATCTTGCTGAACTCCTCCCAGATCGCGTACATCAGCTCCTCGAACATCGCGAAGCCCTCGTTCTTGTAAGCGACCAGCGGGTCGATCTGGGCGAAGCCGCGCAGGTGAATGCCCTCGCGCAGGTAATCCATGTCATAGAGGTGCTCGCGCCAGCGGTTGTCGATCACCTGCAGCAGGATCGAGCGCTCGAGGAAGCGCATCAGCTCCTCGCCGAAGAGCTGCTCGCGCTCGTCGTAGGCGCTCATCAGGTCTTCGTCGAGCTCGTCCTTGAGCTTCTCGCGGTCGACGCTCTCCGGCGTCATCCCCCCGACGTCGACCCCCACCGGCCAGACCTGGCGTAGCTGCGTATCGAGCTCGGCCAGGTCCCAATCCTCGAGCACGTCGCCCGGCGTGTAGGTGTCGACGAGGCGCTCGATCACGCCCTCCATCTCGTCGCGGGTGACCTCCGACATGTCGCGCCCCTCGAGGATCTCGCGCCGGTAGCGATAGACGACGCGGCGCTGCTCGTTCATCACGTCGTCGTACTCGAGCACCCGTTTGCGGATCAGGAAGTTCTGCTCCTCGACCTTCTTCTGCGCTCCCTCGACGGTTTTGGTCAGCATCCCCGCCTCGAGCGGCAGCTCCTCGCCCTCCTCGTCGACGGGGCCGAGTCGGTCGAGGATCTTGTAGATGCGGTCGCCGGCGAAGAGGCGGATGACGTCGTCTTCGGCGGAGAGGAAGAAGCGACTTTCCCCCGGGTCGCCCTGACGGCCCGAGCGGCCGCGCAGCTGGTTGTCGATGCGGCGCGACTCGTGGCGCTCCGTGCCGCAGATGTAGAGGCCGCCCAGCTCGCGAACCTGCTCCGCCTCGGCCTCGCACTGCGGCGCCAGCTCGGCGACCTTGGCCGCAAGCGCCTCTTCGTAGCCCTCGTCGCCCTGCGTCACGCCCTTCTTCTTCAGCTCGTGGATCGCCAGCTGCTCGGCGTCTCCGCCGAGCTTGAAGTCGACACCGCGGCCAGCCATGTTAGTGGCGATCATCACCGCCCCCTTGCGCCCCGCCTGGGCGATCAGTTCGCCCTCTCGCTGCGCGTGCTCGGGCTTCGCATTCAGCACGGCGTGTTCGATGCCGCGCCGTTTCAGCTCGTCGGCGATCATCTCCGAGACCTCGACCGAGACGGTGCCGACGAGGATCGGCTGGCCCTTTTCGTGGCGGGCGATGATCTCCGACAGGACCGCCTTCCACTTACCGTCCTTGGTCTTGAAGATCTGGTCGTTCTGATCGGCGCGGATCATCGGCCGATGGGTCGGGATCTCGACCACCGGCACTTTGTAGATCTTCATGAACTCGGTCGCCTCGGTCAGCGCCGTGCCGGTCATCCCCGAGAGCTTGTCGTAGAGGCGGAAGTAGTTCTGCAGGGTGATCGTCGCCAGCGTCTGGTTCTCCTCGCCGATCGCGACGCCCTCCTTCGCCTCGACCGCCTGGTGCAGGCCCTCGGACCAGCGCCGGCCGTCGAGGATGCGGCCGGTGAACTCGTCGATGATCTTGACTTCGCCGTCGATCACGGCGTAGTCGGTGTCCTTTTTGTAGAGCGCCTCCGCCTTCAGCGACTGCACGAGGTGGTTGACGAGGCTGCCGTGCTCGCCGAGGTAGAGGTTGTCGACGCCAAGGAATTCCTCGGCCCGCTTGACTCCGCGCTCGGTCGGCGCCACGGTCTTGTGCTTCTCGTCGAACTCGTAGTCGTGCTCGGCCTCGGAAGTGTCCTTCGATTCGCCAAGCGAGCGCAGCTTGTCCTTGGCCTGAACGCCGTCCATCTGCTTGGCGAGGCGGGCGAAGGTGTAGTAGGTCTGCGCCGCCTGCTCGGGAGCGCCGGAGATGATCAGCGGCGTGCGCGCCTCGTCGATCAGGATGTTGTCGACCTCGTCGACGATCGCGAAGTGGTGGCCGGGCTGGACACAGTGCTCGAGCGAGTCGGCCATGTTGTCGCGCAGGTAGTCGAAGCCGAACTCCGAGTTGGTGCCGTAGACGATGTCGCAGGCGTACTTGCGCTGCCGGGTCGCGTGGTCGTCGCCCTCCTGAATCGATGCGACGCTGACGCCGAGCATGTCGTAGACCGGCTTCATCCATTCGGCGTCGCGGCGGGCGAGGTAGTCGTTGACGGTGACGATGTGGACGCTGCCGCCGAGCGTGTTGAGGAAGGCGGCAAGTGTCGCGGTCAGCGTCTTGCCCTCCCCCGTCTTCATCTCGGCGATAGAGCCATCGTGCAGCGCCATGCCGCCGATCAGCTGGACGTCGTAGTGACGCTGTCCTATCGAGCGGCGGGCAGCCTCACGGGTCAGCGCGAACGCCTCGGGCAGAAGGTCATCGAGAGACTCGCCCTCCCCGGCCCGCTTGCGAAGCGCCTCGGCCTCCTCGCGCAACTCCTCGTCGTCGAGCAGCTCCATCTCGGGCTCGATCCCGTTGATCATCTCGGCCCGCTTCTCGTAGCCCTTGAACCTGCGGCCCTCCCCCACCCGGAGCGCCTTCGTGACCATGTCCCTCGCATTAGCCATGCGTCAGAGAGTAGCTAGGGCGACGAGCGCGGGGCGCCTCCCGAACTGGCGGATACTCAAAACGCCGGCCTGATTAGGCCGGCGTTTGTCAGGGCGGGAGGCGCCCCGCGCCTTGTCGCCTCAACCAGCTGTCCTACCCCGTAGGCGAGCAACAGACCGCCTGGTTTGGCTTCGCTTACGCCGTAGCTCCCGATGTTTCTTCACCTGGCGGCGGATGTCCTCGGCCAGCTCATGGATCGTGTGGGGCATCTCGGGGGAGGCCTCGTGAGCGCGAAGGGTGACGCCCTTCAGTCGCAGGGTGGCCTCGGCCACCTGGCTGTCCTTGATCGAAGGATTGCGCTCCTCGTAGACCTCGACGTCGAGGGTTGCCAGCTCAGAAACCTGTTTGCCGACGCGGCGGAATCGTTTGGTCACGTGACTCCGAAGCTCGTCCGTCACCTCGACGTTGCGCCCGCGTATCTCGATCCGCATCTTGCCTCCTTTTTTGCTGGGTAGTCGCGATCGTACGTCGCTCCTCTACCCGGGACAACGGGGTTTTCCCGCGATATGCCCTACAAGCGTCGGGTAAAGGTGATCGCAACCACGCGGACCGCCCCGGCACCGCGCAGGATGCGGGCGCAGGCGGCGAGGGTGGCGCCCGTGGTGAGGACGTCGTCGACGAGGATGACGCTGCGGGGCGCCTCTCCCCTGAGGCCAAAACGGGGTGGATGAGCGACGCGCTCGCCGCGGCGCTTGCCGACCTGCCGGGTTGCGCCGACGCGCTCGAGGCAGCGACTGAACGGGGCGCCGGTGCGCTCGGCCAGCGCCGCCGCGATCTCGACAGCGGGGTCGAAGCCACGCTTCATCGTGCGCAGCGTCGCCGTCGGTACGGGCACGAGCGTGCCCGAGAGGACGCTCGCCGGAGCCAGCCAGTGGATGCGATCGGCCATCGACTCGGCCACCGGCAGCAGGCGGCGGAACTTGAGCGCCGCGACGAGCTGGCGGGCGACGCCCTCGTGGGGCGCCGACGACCAGGCACGATCCAACCCGGCAGCACCATGCCCAGCAAGGGGCTCTGCCTCGGCAAGGCGGCGCGTGCAACGAGTGCAGAGGCACGAATCCGCACGGCAGGAGCGCCCGCATGCGGCGCAGAGCGACGGGACGAGTCCGACGGCGATTGCCTGAAGAGCACCCACATGTCGAGCCTTGCCGGCCCGAGCGCACACGTGGTGCGCACAGCGTCAAATAAGCGTCAAGGCTTTGACACGCGACCGGCGATGGCGCCGACGAGCATCGCCCGCGGGGGCAATTCGGCCCCGGCGAGCAGGATCGAGTCGCGCAACCAGGCGCCGTCGCCGAGCCGGCAGCCATCGCCGACGATCGCCGGACCCTGGATCCGCACGCCGGCGCCCAGCTCGACCCCCTCGCCGATCAGCGCCGGTCCTTCGACCTCGGCACCGTCGAGCGGGCTTGCCGCCCGCACGCCCTCGGCGACCTCGGGGGCGCCGGGCTCGATCCGCACCTCTCCGCGCAGCGCGTCGAGGTTGCCCTGGCGCAGCTCATCGAGGTTGCCGATGTCGTTCCAGTAGGCATCGACCTCGTGCGAGTAGAAGGGCACGTCGTTCTCGAGCAGCGCCGGGAACACGTCCATTGCCCAGTCGGCGAATTCGGGCGGGTCCCCCTCCCCCGACGCCTTGCTGGCGCCGGGCTCGGGGAAGAAATCGAAGATCTGCGAGCGGAACATGTAGATGCCGCAGTTGGCGAGGTCGGAGAGCGCTTCTGCCGGCTCGGGCTTCTCCTGGAAACCCTGGATGCGGCCGTCGGCGCCGGTGATCGCGACGCCAAACTGGGTGGTGTCCTCGACCCGCTTGGTGGCGAGCGTGGCGATGCCGTCGTGGGACTCGTGGAACTCGCGCATCGCGCCGAGGTCGATGTCGGTCAGAGCGTCGCCCGAAATAACGAGGAAGGAGTCACCGAGAAACTCGGCGGCGTTGCGGACGCCGCCGGAGGTGCCGAGCAGGGCCTCCTCGCGGCTGTAGGTGAGCTCGACGCCGAAGGCGGAGCCGTCGCCGAAGTGACCCTCGATCGTCTCCGGAAACCAGTGCAGGTTGGCGATCGCCTCGCCGAAGCCATGGCCGGAGAGCAGGCGCACGATGTGCTCCATCACCGGCCGGTTGAGAACCGGCACCATCGGCTTCGGCATCGCGAAGGTGATCGGCCGCAGGCGGGTGCCCAACCCGGCCGCCAAGACCATGGCCCTCATTTGCTCAGTACCGGTAGTGGTCCGGCTTGTAGGGACCCTCGACCGGGATGCCGAGGTAGGCGGCCTGGCCCTCGGAAAGCTCGGTCAGGTTGACGCCGAGCGCCGCCAGGTGCAGTCGCGCGACCTTCTCGTCGAGGTGCTTGGGCAGGACGGTGACCTCCTTGGCCATGAACCCTTCGGGCTGGCCGTAGAGCTCGATCTGCGCGATCACCTGATTGGTGAACGAGTTCGACATCACGAAGCTCGGGTGCCCGGTGGCGTTGCCAAGGTTGAGCAGGCGGCCCTCGGAGAGGAGGATGATCGAGTGGCCGTCGGGGAAGCGCCACTCGTCGACCTGCGGCTTGATGTTGACCCTCTCGGCCGGCGAGGATTCGAGTCCGGCAATGTCGATCTCGTTGTCGAAGTGGCCGATGTTGCCGACGATCGCGTTGTGCTTCATCCGTGCCATGTGGTCGGCGGTGATGATGTCCCTGTTTCCGGTGGCGGTGATGAAGATGTCGGCCGTCTCGACGACGTCCTCGATCCTCCGCACCTCGTAGCCCTCCATCGCCGCCTGCAGGGCGCAGATCGGGTCGATCTCGGTGACGATCACGCGGGCGCCCTGGCCGCTCAGCGACTCGGCGCAGCCCTTGCCGACGTCGCCGTAGCCGCAGACGACGGCGACCTTGCCGCCGATCATCACGTCGGTGGCGCGGTTGATTCCGTCGATAAGCGAGTGACGGCAGCCGTAGAGGTTGTCGAACTTCGACTTGGTGACGGAGTCGTTGACGTTGATCGCCGGGAAGAGCAGGTCGCCGGCCTCGGCCAGCTGGTAGAGCCGATGCACGCCGGTCGTCGTCTCCTCGGTAACTCCCTTGATCCCCGCGGCCATTCGGGTCCAGCGCTGCGGGTCGGACTCGAGCGAGCGCTGCAGGGTCTCGAGCACGACGCGGAACTCGTCCGAGTCGGCCGAGGCCGGGTCGGGAACGGCGCCCGCCTTCTCGAACTCGACGCCCTTGTGGACCAGCAGGGTGGCGTCGCCGCCGTCGTCGAGGATCATGTTCGGCCCCTCGTCGTCGGGCCAGAGCAGGGCCTGCTCGGTGCACCACCAGTACTCCTCCAGGGTCTCGCCTTCCCAGGCGAAGACCGGGATGCCGGCGGCGGCGATCGCGGCTGCGGCATGGTCCTGCGTGGAGAAGATGTTGCAGCTGGCCCAGCGCACCTGGGCGCCGAGGGCGACCAGGGTCTCGATCAGCACGGCGGTCTGCACCGTCATGTGGAGCGAGCCGGTGATCCGCGCCCCCTGCAGGGGCTGCTCGGCCGCGAACTCCTCGCGGGTTTGCATCAGACCGGGCATCTCCACCTCGGCGAGGGCGATCTCCTTGCGCCCGAAGTCGGCGAGGCCGATGTCGGCGACCTTGTGGTTTGCGGTGGCGGTGGCCATCGGTTCCTTTCGATCCTTTGTCCGGACCGGGAGAAGGATACGGAGCTTTGAGCTCCGGGTCAGGGCCGGCCGAGGGCGGCCTTGAAGCCCTCGATCGCCTCTACCGGCAGCGGGTCGACGCCGCGGGCGTCGGCAAGGACGAGCGAGACGAGATCTCCGAGCACCGTCGCCCAGAGCAGGCGGGCGACGCGCGTCTCGCCCTCGGTCTCGACGCGGATCGCCGTCGCCCCACTCTCGGCTATCGCCTCGGCGGTCAACTCGATGCGGCGACGCTCGCGCGGGTGCTGGTCGGCGTCTTCGAGCAGGACGGCGGCGAAGCCGTCGCCGCCCCAGCCGCAGATCTCGTTGTGGTCTGCCTCGGGAAGCTCGGAGAAGAAGGCCTGGACCTTGGCGTTCTCGTTGATCTGGGTCTTCCAGCGTCGGGCGACCGGTGCGGTCAGGTCGGCGCCGACGACCACGGGAACGCTCCCCTCGAGGCGGGCGGCGATCTCGGCGGCGCGCCGCTGCAGCTCCTCCCCACGCTCAGCCAGGAACGCCGCTGCGGTGTCGATCTCGGTGTGGATGCGGGGCGCGACACCGGCAAGCGCTGCCACCTCGACGGCGCAGACGAGCATGTAGGCGACCGCGGTCCGCGGCGCCGGCAGCAGCCCGGGCAGGCCGATTACGGGCACTCCGGCCTCTCGGGCGCCGTCGACGAGGGCGCCACCGGTGCTGGCGACGATGCGTCGCGCTCCGAGCGCCTCCGCCGCGTCGAAGCAAGCCAGCGTCTCCTCCGTGTCGCCCGAATAGCTGGAGCAGAGAATCGTCCACTCGGGGGTCGCCCAACTCGGCAAGGCGTAGCCACGAACGGTCACGAGTGGGCCCGTGAGCATGTCGCCGAGCGCCGCGACGGCGAGGTCGCCGCCGATCGCCGAGCCACCCATGCCGCAGACCATCAGTCCCGCCGAAGGGACCGCCTCCAGCCGCGCCGATTCGACTCGCCAGAGGGCATCGCGCAGGTGATCGGGAATGGCAAGTACGTCGTCGAGCATCAGGCCGGGACTCTTTCATCCGCCCCGGCGACCAAGCCCTCGACGGTGGCCCCCGCCGCGACCTCCACCCCCGCCGAGAGGATCGAGTGGCTGACGCGCGCGCCCTCACCGACCGTGCATCCTTCGAGCAGGACGGAGTCGTTGACCTCGGCGCCGCCTCCAACCCGACAACCCGATGCGAGCACGACGCGCGGCCCGACCGCCGCCCCCTCGTCGACGGAGGCGCCAGCCGCCACGTGCATGCCCGCAGCGGTCGCCTCGACCCGCGTCTCCACGCGACCCTCGAGGATGTCCCAACTTGCCGCCAGGTAGCGCTCCGGCGTGCCGATGTCCATCCAGTAGCCGTCGAGGCAGAGCCCGTGCAGACCCTCTCCGACGAGGCGCGGGAAGACGTCGCGCTCGATCGAGACCTCCTGCTCAGGGGAGATCAGGTCGAGCACCGAACGCTCGAGCACGTACATACCCGCGTTGACCTCGCCGGGCGCGCTCTCACCGGTCTTCTCGAGGAACTCGAGTACCTCACCGCCGGGTTGGCTTCGCACGAGCCCGTAGGCGGAGGAGTCCTCGACCGGGTGCAGGCCGAGGGTCGCGGTCGCGTCGCGCTCCGCGTGCGCCCGCAGCAGCGCAGAGAGGTCGAGGTCTGTGAGAACGTCGCCGTTGAGGGCGAGGAAGCGGTCGTCCAGGTCGTCGCCGAGCACGTCCGCCGCGTAGCGGATGGCGCCGGCGGTGCCGCGCCGCTCGGGCTCGACGACGAAGCGAATCGCAGCTCCCGCCCGCTCCTCCTCGCCGGCGAGCGCCTCGCGCAGCACGTTGGGCAGGAAGCCGCAGGCGAGGATCACCTCGCTGACGCCGTGTCCGGCGAGCCACTCGATCATGTAGGCGAGGAAGGGGCGGTCGACGAGCGTCAGCGCCGGCTTCGGCACGGTCTCGGTCAACGGCCGAAGCCGCGTCCCCTCGCCTCCTACGAGAACAATCGCCTGCACTATGAAGCGGGGCCGGTCCTTACGGCCGCCTCGGCCGCCCTTCCGATTCCCTCGTACTCGAAGCCGGACGCCGTCAGCGTCGAGGGGTCGAGGAAGTTACGGCCGTCGACGAGAAGCGGCCGCGCCATCCGCTCGGCGGCGACGGTCCAGTCGAGCTCGCGAAACTCGGGCCACTCGGTGACGAGCACGGCGGCATCGGCCTCGTCGAGAGCCTCCAGCGCCGAGTCGCGGAACTCGACCCCATCGAGCAAACCGCGTGCAGCCTCGGCCGCGACCGGGTCGTAGGCGACGACCGTGGCTCCCTCCCCCTGCAGGCGTGCCGCCAGCACCAGGCTCGAGGCCTCACGCATGTCGTCGGTGTCCGGCTTGAAGGCGAGACCGAGCAGCGCGACCCGCTTCCCCGCCAGCGAACCGAGGTGCTTCTGCAGCTTGCCGACCACGCGCCGCTTCTGCAGCTCGTTCACCTCGATCACCGCTCCGAGCAACTGGAAGTGGTAGCCGCTGTTGCCGGCCAGCATCTTCAGCGCGCTGACGTCCTTCGGGAAACAGTTGTGGGCGACGAGCCCCCCGCTGACAGCAACAGTCTGCGCGCCCGGGACCTCCAGCGAATACACCGGCCCCTTGAAGCGATGCGTCGACGCCGCGGTGACCCGTACCCACGCCATCGATGAGTCGCCGAACCTGCGGAACCCAGTGGGCGCTATGCGCTTGCTCTGGCGGCGCAGAGAATCGAGCACGCGCGGGCGGTCGGCCACGGGAACCAGGCGAATTGCCCGCTCGACCTGCTCTGCCCCGCTGACCCTGAGCCAGTGGGTCAGCTTCGTGGACCTTGCCGTTCGCCCGCGTCGCCACGAGCAGACGATCCCCAGGTCTCCGAGCAGCCTTGCCGCTCCCTCGGCCAGCTCATCCGAGACGGTGCCGAACTCGATCGCGACGCTCGGTCCTCGATTGACGTATGACCATGAGCCGTCGCCCTCCCAGAGACCCGAGAGGAGAGCCCACTTGCGGGACTTCTCCTGCTCCCAGATCAGATTCGGAAGGCGTTGCTCGTAGCTGTTTCGCCCCAGGCCGAGAATGTCCGTCCACCATGCGGCCAGGATCCTGGAGGAGACCTGTACGCAGCGAGCGGTCGGAGTGGTGGCTATCGTCGCCTTGACTCCCTGGTTCTGCCAGTAGCCAGCCACCTCCCGCACCAGGTGCTCCTCCTTGGAGGGGTGGAAAGACCAGGTGATGCGTTCGCGCACTGATCCGGCGCGTCCGCGATCCCGAGCTACGTGACCCTCGGCCAGATACAGGCCGATGACGCGCCAGAATGCATCGTCGATCCGCAGTCGGTCGGGAACGTATGTGCCGTTGGCAACCGTCGACAAGCTCGCGCCGCGCAGATCCATTCCCGCATCGCACGCCTCGCGCAGGCGCAGTGCCCCACTGCGGCCGATGTCCCCCATTCTCTGAGCCTGCCCCCGGGGATGGTCCAGGATCATCGCCCGCTCGGCAACGGGCCGAGACCGGAGCGCCACGAGCTCACGTGCCTCCGGGCGCACGATCACCTGCTCGCCGGGAATCGAGTCTTCGATCGCGCCCATGATCGGGTACTCGAGTGGCGCGACTCCCTCGACACCACCGCCGGCAAGTGGCAGCCAATCCGAATCGGACACCTCGCTCGCCGGCACGGTGGTGACGACTTCGTCGTCGCGACCATCCCCGACGATCATCGGGTGGTCCGCCGTAACCCGAACGCGCCGACCCATCTTCGTCTCGATCTCGATCATCTCGCCGTCAAAAGCCCTCTTGGTCAAGACCGTCACCGGCATCCACTCGGCCTCCCGCTCTCCGGGCACCCAGGACCATGCCCATAGGTCCAGGGGCACGATGGCCTCACCGTCTCCCGCCGCAGGATCGCCGCCGGCGAGCTCCCAGAGCTCCGCAAACGTGGCCAGCTTCGCGACTCCGCGATGGCGCACCAGCAGCTTCTCCTCCCCGTCAAAGCAGGACCCTCCATAGCCGATTCCGGCGCGCAGGAAGGCGGAGCCGATGCGCTGGTCGAGGCCCATGCCGCGGGCGACCTCGGCGACGTCGGCGCCGACCTCCTCGCAGACGTTGGCGATCTCGTTGACGAAGGAGATCTTGGTGGCGAGGAAGGCGTTGGAGGCGAGCTTGATCATCTCGGCGCTGGCCACGTCGGTGCGCACGATCTCGCCGCCGAGCGGCTCGTAGAGGCGAGCCACGGCATCGCCGACCCCCTCGTCGCCGGGGTCGGCGCCGATCACGACACGGTCGGGATGCATGAAGTCCTCGACCGCCGTCCCCTCCTTGAGGAACTCGGGGCAGGAGACGTAGGCGAGTCCCGGGCGGTCGCGCCGGATCGACTCGCCGGTGCCGGCGGGCACGGTGCTCTTCATCACCAGCACGTGGTCGCCGCCGCTCAGGTCGGCGACCACCGACTGCACCCGCGAGAGGTCCGCATCCCCCGAATGGGTCGGCGGCGTGTCGACGCAGACGAAGAGCAGCCGCGCCGCCTCGAGCAGCTCGGGCATCTCGGTGGTGAAGGTGAGCCGCTCGGCGTTGCGGGCGAGCAGCTCCGCCAGGCCCGGCTCGTGGATCGTCGTCTCGCCGCGGCTCAGCGCCTCGACCTTCTCGGGCAGGATGTCGCGGGCGACCACCCGGTGGCCGAGCTCGGCGAAGCAGGCGGCGGTCACGAGGCCGACCCAGCCGACGCCGATCACGCCGATCGGTTCCTTGCCGGCGTTCACGGCCCTCCCTTCCCCTTCTTCTGCTTCGGGTTGGGGACGATCACGTTGGCGGAGCGGGCGATTCCGATCATCTGGTCGTTGGTCAAGGTGTTGAGCAGGTCGTTGGAGATCCAGTAGGTGTTGTCCCCCCGGTGCCATGCCACGATCGGGATCCTGTCACCGTCGACGAAGATGTCGTACTCGCGCCCGTGGATCGTCTTGGTCAGGCTCGGGTTGTTCAGTATCGGCGGATCTTCCCAGCCCTGAATACCCTGCACGCCGAAGTAGTGGATGCCGTCCAACTGCGGCCACTCGACGACCATCCGGTAGGCGCCGTGCCGCTCTTCGCCGGTGTCCTTGAGGTGGTAGACGCGCGGGTCCTGGACGTGTTCGTAGGAGTTGCTTTCGACGTAGTAGGACCCTGAGGGCAAGCGCGTCGGGTAGAAGACCGGGAAGCCCGAGCCGACCTTGCGGGCGGCCGACTTGCCCTCCAGCAAGCCGGCTTCGTGCGCGGGTACGAGACCGTCGCTGCCGGGCGGCTTGGGCTTGGCGATGTGGGGCTTCGGCGGCTTGCGGCGCGAGCGCTTGTTCTTGGAGCCGCCCGAGTTCTTGCTGCGGCCTTCGTCGAGCGCGCCGCGCGGCCCCCCGCTCGCTTCGATCCCGAGGAACTTGTCGACCGCTTCCTGGATCGCTTCCGGCGAGGCGTAGACGTAGCTGGGGCCGAGTTCGGCCGGGAAGTGGACCTCCTTGATCGCCGCGTTGCGGGATTCGATGAAGAGATCCATCACCTGGATCATCGTGCCGGTGTCGCTGATGTCCGAGGTCGTGTACTTGGTGAAGATGTCGAGCAGTTCGTTCTGGCCGAGCAGCAGGTCCTTGATCGGCACCCGCTGGCGGGCGGCGCTGAGGAAGTCCTGCTGGCGGGCGGAGCGGACGATGTCGGTGTCGGTGTGCCGGTAGCGCACGTACTGCAGGGCCTTCTTCCCGCAGAGCAGCTGGTAGCCGGGCTTGACGTTGATTTCCGAATACTGTTCGAAGGCCGGCACGCCGACGTTCGAGTGATAGTAGCGGCGGTCGACGTCGACGTAGACACAGCCGATCGCGTCCACGGCGCGGACGAAGCCGAGGAAGTCGACGTTGACGACGTGGTTGATCGGCAGCCCGGTCAGTTCCTTGACCACCTGCAGGGTCAGCTTCGGCCCGCCGTAGGTATAGGCGGCGTTGAACTTTTCGGTGCCGAAGCCGGGGATTTCGACCTTCAGGTCGCGCGGGATCGACATCACCGCGATCGCGTTGGTGTCGGGGTCGAGACGGAGCAGGATCGTCGTGTCGGAGCGGCCCGGATCTTCCTGCAGGTTCGCCCGCTTGTCGGAGCCGAGGATGAGGATGTTCTCCGGCCCGCCGCCGTTGACCGCCGCGAGCTTGTGCTCGAGCTGGCGCTTGTAGACGTCGTTGTGGGAGAGGGCGTCGGCGATGCTGCCGATGTAGAGGAGGATGCTGGTCGCCGTGGCCGCAGCGGCCACGGCGACGATCAGGAACGAGCCCAGCGTGAAGCGCCACCAGTAGCGCTTGCGCTTCGGCGGCGGCTCGTGGTCGCCCTCGGGAGGCGGCTTGGAGAAGACCGGCTCAACCATCGGGCCTCAAGTGGAGAGGTGGGCCGGAAGCGAACGCAGGAAGGTGTCGAGCGCCTGCCTGTAGGCATGCAGCGAGGAGACCGATACCCACTCGGCGGGCCCGTGATGCCCTTCGCCGAGTGGGCCGAACTCGACCGCGGGGACGCCCACCCGGAGAAAGGAGACCGCGTCGGAGGCACCATCGCGCCCGACGCTCATCGGCTCCCCGTCGTGATGGGTGGCAGCCGCGTCGCGCAGCGCCTGCACGTAGGCGAGGTTGCGATCGACGATCGCTGGGGGCCTCGTGAAGAGCTGCTCGACCTCGATCCCCGGCACGCCGCCCACCTGCTCGAGCACGGTCGAGGGGTCCTGGTCGGGCAGGTAGCGGATGTCGACGTCGATGGCGCATCGGTCGGGGACCTTGTTGAGCGCGTCGCCGCCCAGGATCCGGCCTAGGTTGATCGAAGGGCGGTCGAACAGCTCGGAGCTGTGCCTCGCGAACGGTAGCGACTCGATGCTGCGGAAAACCTCGATCGCGCGCAGGATCGCGTTGTCGCCGAGCCAGGGCGTGGCGCCGTGGGCGGCCACCCCGCCGACCTCGACCCGCAGTGCCAGGACGCCCTTCGCCTCGACCCCGATGTGCAGGTCGGTCGGCTCGCCGGTGATCGCGAAGTCGCCGACGAAGCCGCTGTCGACCAGGTGGTCGCTGCCCCGTTCGACTTCCTCCTCGGACTCCTCGTCGCCGACGATCCCAAGCCGCACCCTGACCGCGTCCTGGTCGCGCATCGCCGCCGCACTGAGCAGCATCGCCGCCAGCGCCCCCTTCATGTCGTAGGCGCCGCGCCCATAGAGCCGGTCGCCGTCCACCTTCGGCTCGAACTGCCCCGCCTGCCCGGGCACCACGTCGATGTGCCCGTGCAGCACCACCGTGGGGCCATCCTCCGGCCCCACTTCGGCCCGCAGCACAGGCAATCCGCGTATCTCGTCGCTCTCGACCCCTATCCCCCGCGCGTCGAGCCATCCTTCGATGAAACCCGCGCATTCGAGCACCGCCTCGGAGGAGGAGGTCTCGTAGCTGATCAGGCGCGAGGTGAGCGCCACGAGCTCGTCACTCATCGCCAGCTCCTCCGCGCATCCGACATTGACCCCACTGGAGTGTGGTGAATATCGGATGCGCAGCAAAGTGAGGGCGATCCGATTCCCCTTCGCCGGAATGTCGCCGTCAGGCGGCGATATGCAATCTGGTTTTTGCGCGACCGAAGGTCGCGCTCATCGATTGGAGCGAAGGCCGTCAGGCCGAGCGACTCAATTCCGCCGAAGGGGAATCGGATCGCCCCCTCACCCTTCCGCGATAGCGAGAAACGCCTCGGCCCGCTCGCGGTCCTTCTCGGCTCGCGCCTGGGCGCCGTCGCCCTCGGACTCGGCCAGCCGCTGCTCGGCGTCGGCGAGCTGCTCTTTCAGCCTCGCCGGGTCGAGCTCCTCGGGCGGGATCGCCTCCTCGAGCAGCAGCTTCGCCTGGTTGCCGAAGACCTGCAGCCAGCCGTGCGCCTGCGCGTAGCGCTTGGTCTCCGAGTCGCTCACGTGCAGGCGCAGCTCAGTCGGCTTCAACGCCGCCAGCAGCGGCGCGTGGTTGGCGAGGATGCCGAGCTCGCCGACCGCGGTGCGGGTCGAGACCTGGCGCACTTCGCCGCTGAAGACCTCCCCCTCCGGGGTGAGGACCTCGACGTCGACCATGTGCTCGGCGGCCATCGTCAGCTACCTAGGCGGCCGCTGCCGCTCCGGCGTCGGCGGTCACCTGGTCGATGCCGCCCTTCATGTAGAAGGCGCCCTCAGGCAGCTCGTCGTGCTCGCCGTCGAGAATCTCGCGGAAGCCGCGCACGGTCTCGGCGACCGGCACGTACTCGCCGCTGCGGCCGGTGAACTGCTCGGCGACGAAGAACGGCTGCGAGAGGAAGCGCTCGATCTTGCGCGCCCGCGAGACGGTCTGCTTGTCCTCGTCGGAGAGCTCGTCGATGCCGAGGATGGCGATGATGTCCTGCAGCTCCTTGTAGCGCTGCAGCACCTCCTGCACTTCGGTCGCCGTCCGGTAGTGCTCGTCGCCGACGACATCGGGCTTGAGGATCGTCGAGGTCGAGTCGAGCGGGTCGACCGCCGGGTAGATCCCCTTCTCCGAGATCGCCCGCGAGAGCGTCGTCGTCGCGTTGAGGTGGGCGAAGACCGAGGCCGGCGCCGGGTCGGTGAGGTCGTCGGCGGGGACGTAGATCGCCTGCACCGAGGTCACCGAGCCGCGCTCGGTCGAGGTGATCCGCTCCTGCAGTTCGCCCATCTCGGTCTCCAACGTCGGCTGGTAGCCGACCGCGGAGGGCATGCGCCCGAGCAGGGCCGAGACCTCCGAGCCCGCCTGGACGAAGCGGAAGATGTTGTCGATGAAGAGCAGCACGTCCTGGCCGCCCTGCTCGCGGAAGTATTCGGCCATCGTCAGGCCGGAGAGGGCGACGCGCAGGCGCGCGCCGGGGGGCTCGTTCATCTGGCCGAAGACGAGCATCGTCTTGTCGATGACGCCGGACTCCTTCATCTCGAGCCAGAGGTCGTTGCCCTCGCGCGAGCGCTCGCCGACCCCGCAGAAGGCCGAGAGGCCTTCGTGCTCCTCGCCGATCGAGCGGATCAGCTCCTGGATAAGCACGGTCTTGCCGACGCCGGCGCCGCCGAAGAGGCCGACCTTGCCGCCCTTGGCGTAGGGCGCCAGCAGGTCGATCACCTTGATCCCGGTCTCGAGGATCTCCTGGGTCGGGGCGAGCTCGGAGGCTTCGGGAGCGGGGCGGTGGATCGGCCAGCGCTCCTCGGCCTCGACCGGCTCGCCGAGGTCGATCGGCTCGCCGAGCAGGTTGAAGATCCGGCCCAGGGTCGCGTCGCCGACCGGGACCGAGATCGGCGCGCCGGTGTCGACCACCTTGTCGCCGCGCTGCAGGCCGTCGGTGGCGTCCATCGCGACGGTGCGGACGCGGTCGTCGCCGAGGTGCTGCTGCACCTCGCAGACCAGCTCGCTGGTTTCGCCGTCGCCGCCGTTCATCTCGATCTTCACGGCCGAGTAGATCTCCGGCAGCTTCTCCGGGAAGACGGCGTCGACGACGACGCCCGTCACCTGCTCAACTCGCCCTACGTTTGCTCCGTTGCTCTCAGACATTGGTTCCTTTTTCGTGGTTCTCAGCTTTTAGCCCAGCGCCTCGGCGCCGGCGACTACCTCGAGGATCTCCTGGGTGATCTCGGCCTGCCTGACCCGGTTCATCTCCAGGGTCAGGTCGCCCATCATTTCCTCCGCGTTCTCGGCCGCGCTGCGCATCGCGGTCATCCGCGCTCCGAGCTCCGAGGCGGCGGACTCGAGCAGCGCCCGGTAGACCGAGATGTTCACGTACTCCGGGATCAGCTGGCCGAGCAGCTCCTCGGCCTCGGGCTCGTACTCGAAGAGCGATCGGCTGTGCGCCTTCTCGATCTCGCTCTCCTCGCCTTCCTCTTCCTCCTCCCCGGAGCCCTCGCCGATCACGTCGGCCTGCTGTAGGGGGAGCAGAGTCTGCCGCCAAACGTGCTGGGTGAGCGGCGAGACGTAGTGGTTGTAGACGAGCTCTACCCGGTCGAGCTCCTCGTCGACGTAGCGCGCCGTCAGCTCCTCGCCGATCTCGCGCGCGTTGGCGAAGCCGGGGCGATCGGTGAAACCGACGTAGGAGGTGCGCGGCTCGCGTTTGCGGAAGGTCAGCGCCGAGACGCCCTTGCGGCCGACGGCAGAGAAGGCGGTCTCCTTGCCACCCTCGCCGAGCTCGCGCTCGAGCCGCAGGCCGTCGCGGATCACGTTCGTGTTGAAGGCGCCGGCGAGGCCACGGTCGCCCGTGATCAGGACAACGCCGACGCGCTTCTCCTGCTCATGCTCGACGAGGACCGGCACGCGCGGCACGCCGCCCGCCTGCTCGGCGGCGCGACGGGTCAGCTTGCGCATCGACTGCGCGTAGGGGCGCAGCTGCTCGATCCGCTGCTCGGCGCGGCGCAGCCGCGCCGCCGCGACCATCTCCATCGCCCGCGTGATCTTGTTGATGTTCTTGATCGACGCGATGCGATTCTTGACGTCCTTCTGGGTGGCCATGGCGGAGCTCCGGCGCTAAATCAGGCCGGCGTCGCCTCCTTCTCGGTCTCCTCGGCCTCGGCGGTGCGACCGGGCTTGCTGCGCTCGTGCTCGGACTTGATCCGGTCCGACTCGCCGGCCTCGACCGGGTCGCCGTGCTCGTCGAAGTCGGGGCCGAAGTCATCGACGAACTCGGCGATCGCGGTGCCCAACTCCTTCTCGTCGTCCTCCTCGAGCTTCCCGGTCTCCGAGATGCGACCCAGCAGATCGGCCTTCTCGGCGTGGAGGCGGATCTTCAGGTCGGCGAGGAACTCGCCCACCCGCTCGGTCTTGATCCGGTCCAGATAGCCGCCGGTGCCCGAGTAGATCGCCGCCACCTGATCGGCCACCTCAAGCGGTTCGCGCTCCTTCTGCTTGAGCAGCTCGACGAGGCGTTCGCCGCGGTTCAGCGTCTTCTGCGTCTCGGGATCGAGCTCGGAGCCGAACTGGGCGAAGGCCTCGAGATCGCGGTACTGCGAGAGGTCGAGGCGCAGCTTGCCGGCCACCTTCTTCATCGCCTTGCGCTGCGCATCGCCCCCCACCCGCGAGACCGAGATTCCCACGTTGATGGCAGGTCGGGTCCCGCTGTAGAACAGGTCCGACTCGAGGAAGATCTGGCC
>Ga0134121_10000240_pt1 | contig 65552 bp, 54 predicted proteins | sample KB301_FD_96463 | JGI IMG/M metagenome (GOLD analysis project Ga0134121, IMG submission 96463) | Terrestrial soil microbial communities without Nitrogen fertilizer from Kellogg Biological Station, Michigan, USA - KB3-0-1 | ecosystem: Environmental > Terrestrial > Soil > Unclassified ...
AACGCTGACTGCGATGGAGATTCCGCATCGCCGCCACATCATGGCGGCAGTGACAGAAGCGCTGCTAACCGCCAGAGATGCTCCTGCCGATCAGACCGCCGCGCTGCGCCGATGGAAAAAGGAGCAAACGGGAATCAACCAGCGGCGCTATGGCTCGCATCTTTACAGCGAGTCGGCGGACTCGGCGTTGAAGGTTCCCGTGATTCCGGCGCGATACGCGAAGGAGCCTCCGGTCCTGAAAGGTTTCGAAGTTCTCAACGCCTGCTTCGACGCGGCATTCACACGGATCCCCGAGTTGATGGCGATGGGAGAAGATGTGGGGCATCTGGGCGGCGTCAATCAGGGTTGGGCCCACCTCCAGGACAAGTATGGCGTCCAGCGTGTGATCGACACCGGCATTCGCGAAGCCACGATCGTCGGGCAGGCGATCGGAATGGCCTTGCGTGGTCTGCGCCCGATCGCCGAGATCCAGTATCTGGACTATCTGCTCTATGCGCTGCAGATTCTCTCGGACGATCTGGCGAGCCTGCGCTGGCGAACCCATGGAGGCCAGAAAGCGCCCGTCATCATCTGCACGCGCGGACACCGGCTCGAAGGGATCTGGCACTCGGGCTCGCCGATGGCGGGCATCATCCATCTCGTTCGCGGGCTTTACGTTTGCGTGCCGCGGAATTCCGTGCAGGCGTCAGGCTTCTACAACACACTGCTCCGCTCGGACGACGCCGCGATCGTCGTGGAAGTGCTCAACGAGTATCGAAAAAAGGAGCGGATGCCGGAAAATATCGGCGAATATACGCTGCCGCTGGGCGTTCCGGAAATCCTGCGCGTTGGGAAGGACGTTACTGTGGTCACGTATGGTGCATGTTGCGACATCGCGTTGGAAGCTGCGGCGCTGCTGGAAGCGGTCGGCATCGACGTCGAGTTGATCGATGTGCAGACGCTGCTTCCCTTCGATCTTCACAGTTCCATCGTGGAGTCGGTTAAGAAGACAAACCGCATTCTGCTTTTAGATGAGGACTGTCCTGGCGGTGGCACGGCGTACATGATGCAGGAAGTACTCGAGCGCCAGGCCGGCTATGAATGGCTGGATGTCGCGCCCCGAACCCTTTCCGCCGAACCCCACCGCCCGGCGTACGGTTCCGATGGAGATTACTTTTCAAAACCCAATCGCGAGCAAATTGTGGAAGCCGTGTACGCCATCATGCGCGAAGCCGATCCGGTGCGGTTCAAGGAAATCTTTTGAAGAACGTTGCAGATTCGCTTCGCGAATTCGCGCAAACGGCGCGGAAACGTTGGCGCCAGATCCTGTGGATGCGCCGGGCGCTGGGTGTTACAACGACGCGAATCGAAATCGAAAGAAGTTGAAATGAAGAAGGGACCGCGAATTGCGCGGTCCCTTTACTTCGGTTTCTTTGCAGGTGAGTTCTAGTTCTTGTGGCGTCGCGCAAGCCCCGCGAGACCCACCAAACCAAAACCGAGAAGCACCACCGTGGTCGGCTCCGGAACCGCCTGGAGAATAGCTGCGCCATTAAACGATGCGGCATCCACCGAAGACAATGTGAAGCTTATATTGGTCTGCAGACTTGTGGGGAAATACGAGGCAAACGTGACCGAACCGGGCCCATACGACCCAGACCCGGGACACCCCTGGGAGTTTGTCGGAAACGACGGCCCATAAGTACAGGGCGCGCCGAGTACAACTGAGCCAGACGGACTGATGAGGCTGGTTACGTTTGACAGGGGTGATGCCGAGGCGCCATTTCCCAAACCGTCTGTGATGCTGCCGTTAAAGTTCGCAGTCAATTTGTTGAAAGGACCTCCGACAACGGGCGTGGAAAAGAGCGCACTGAACGCTACCGGCGCCGACGTAAAATTAGTAGCTGCAATCGACCAGAGGATGAAGGGGTCAGAGTTTAGCGACGCGCCCACCGTCACTGAGAGTCCTCCTTGTTCCCATGCTCCCGACATGTGCAGCAATTTCGGGTCAACTTTGTCGGCCACAATCTGCAGCTTGATATCAACAACGTTGCCACCGACAGTAACCGTGAGCGTTGGCGTCGTCACCGCGGTGCCAAACATCGAGGATGGAAACACCACAACGAAAAGCAGGGTTACCGCAAGCAACAAAACATTCTTTTTCATTCTTTCTACCTCCACCGACGGAGTCCAAGCAATTTTCATGCCCGGAGCACCCTCCAGAGCCACAAACCGCCAAGATCTCGAAGTCCTTATTTTGCTTCATTTGCACCGCCTCAGCCGTTCGCCCAATGAGCCGGCTACAATGCAGGTTAAAGACTTTTTGTAAGCGCTCCCGACGTCCGCACCCGCGCGAGGCAATCAAAAAGGGATATAAACACCAGAATCAAAAGGAGATCGAAAGAAAATCGCAAAGTTGTAAACTAATCTTACGCTAAGCATGCGGACAGATTTTTGTCACTCTTTTTGGGATGGCCTTTTGCCTTTCGGTTCCCCGACACCCGCTGACAGAGTCGGCCGTGACATCAACACGTTCTCGCCGCGGCGAAATCCGCGACGACATTCCGAGCCTTGTCGAACAATTCATGAAGGGCCTGGGCTACGCCGACAGTAACAATCGCTACCGCGGCAACCTCACAATCTTGTCGCGCCACATGACGCGTTCGCTATTCGTCAATGGAGCGCACGGTGTACACTGTCGCGATTCGGGCGAAGGAGGTTTCCGTGAAGAAAACCCTATTGATTCTGGCATTCACTGTTGTTTTCGTATTCTCGATTGCGGCGCAGCCTCAGTTGCCGACACGCACGCAACCGGAGTGGGCATTTCCCGTGACCAACGGCGCTCTGCCTGCCGAGCCGGCAGGTCCGAAAACAATTCCGAGCAGTAAGAAGCAGTACACGCAGCAGCAGATCGACGACCTCAACGCTCCTCCGGACTGGCTTCCGGACGAGCACGCACCCGCGCCACAGATCGTAAAATTCGGACATGGCGACGCGCTGGCCTGCGGAGCGTGCCATTTGATGTCCGGATCGGGACATCCGGAATCAGCCGACGTCACTGGGCAGACTCCCGCGTACATCTTGCGGCAGCTGGAAGACTTCCGAACTCAGGCACGCAAAGACTCGGCGCGGATGAACGGCATTGTCCAGGGACTTTCGGATGAGGAGATGCACAAGGCCGCCGAATACTTCGCCACGCTCAAACCACAGATCTGGACGAAGGTTGTCGAAGCGGCAATGGTCCCGAAGACTTTCGTCGGCGGCGGCCGCATGCGCTTTCTGTCACCGGACGGCGGAATGGAAGCGATCGGCAACCGGATCATCACGGTACCCGTGGACCAGAACCTTGTAACGAAAAGAGATCCTCACTCCGGCTTCACCGCCTACGTCCCTCCGGGCAGCCTCGCGAAAGGTAAGGCCCTCGTCGAGAATGGCGGTACCGGCAGGACAATCCAATGCACCATTTGCCACGGAGACAATCTCCAGGGCCTTGGGAATGTGCCTCGGATCGCGGGCCTTCATCCCATCTACATCGCGAGGCAGCTCTATCTCTTCAAGGATGGATTCCGTAACGGGCCGGACGCGCAATTGATGAAGAAGCCGGTGGAAAAGCTGACGGACGACGACATTCTTTCGCTGGCCGCGTACGTTGCGTCGCTGGCGCCGACAACGCCGAAGAAATGATCAGTGAGTCATTGCGTAGAGAACGTAGTTGACGCCGAGTTCGTAACCCGCCTTGGTGAACGGTACAGGATAGCCCGGGTCATCGGCGTGCTCCCAGGAATCGCCGATATCCATGTTATGGTTCGCGATGATCATCAGGCGGCCGTTCTCGTCGTACATGCCGCGCCAGTGGGGCGTTCCCACGGTCACGTAGTCGCCCCTCAGATGGCGGTCGCCGGGAATCTTCGTGTTCTGATCGACATCGAAAAAGATGTGCATGAGCTGATCGCTCTGAGGAATGTCGGTCCACGTCTTGTCGGGAAACACTTCCCGCATCACTTCCTCAAAGTAGTTCCACTCCCCGTCACCGTGAAAATCGTCGACCATAAGAAATCCGCCTCGACGAAGATACTCCCTCAGAAATGTCGCTTCCTTCGCCGTCGGATTCCATCCTCCCGCCGCAGGCTGCTGCAGCCACAAAAACGGGAACTTGTACATAAGCTCGTCGCCCAATTGAAGGTGGCGCGTGTTTTCTGAGGTGTCGACTCGCGTATAGCGGCGCAGGGTGGGAAGGAAATGCGCCTCTGCCAGAGGATAATCCACAGCCCACATCGGATTGCTGTAGCCATGAGAACCGGCGAAGCGGTTCGTCCGATAGATCACGCGAGCCATATGGAATTCTGCTTCGGGCCGGTCACCCACCAAGGGGTCGCGAAATGTCTGGCTGCCCGCGACACCTGGAATAAGAAAGAGCAGGAAGCCTGCACAGGCAAGGCCCACGGTGATTTTCATGCGGCGTGCCCAACCGGTTTTCAGGTTCATGCGTCTCCAGTACTTATGGCTGCGCCCTATTCGCTTAAGGTTTCGCGCTATCGCGCTCACACTTCGCCCGGGCTTGCGTTACTGATCGTTTCGCCCTATCGGGGCTCACATTCGCTTCGCTCATGCGCAGCCGCTCATCCACTTGATGGCTGCGCCCTACCGGGCTTGCATTCGCAGCGGCTCATCCCGCCAGCGAAAGTCGACACGGGTGCCGACATTCTAGTCCAAGTCTGTCGACCGTGCGCAGTGCTAATATTTGCGCGGGTGGCGGCACTTCGCTATCCTCAAAGGCGCAATTACCCGGAAAGGACTATCGCCATGAATCCCATCGATCGACGCACGTTCTTCAAGACGACGGCTGGAGCGGCAGTATTCACCGCGGCCTGCGAGCGCACTCTTTTCGCAGCGCAGAACTACGGCGGAAAGAAGATTCCCATCGCGCTTCAGTTGTATACGATCGGCACCGATTTGCGCCGGGATATGGCGGGCTCGCTGGCGCAGGTTGCGAAGCTGGGTTACAAGGGTGTGGAGTTCGCGGGATTCAATAACGTAGCGGCGACAGACATCAGGAAAATGCTGGACGACAATGGCCTCAAATGCGTCGGCTGCCATACCGCACTCAACACGCTCTAGGGCGAGGAATTCAACAAGATGGTCGAGTTCAACAAGGCGATTGGGAATCCCAGATTGATTGTGCCGAGCCTCGGGGCCAACTATGAGAGCAGCAAGAAGGCTCTTGAGGATGTCGCGGACACGTTTACCGCGCTGGCAGCAAAGCTGAAGCTCCTGGGCATGCAAACGGGATTTCATTGCCATCCGGGAGAATTCAAGGAAGTCGAAGGCGCGACCATCTGGGATACCTTCTTCACGCGCGCGAACAAGGACGTCATCATGCAGTGCGACCTAGGGCACATGGGAACCGCAAAGGCGGACCAGGTCGCCTACCTGACAAAGTATCCTGGCCGTGCGAAAACGGTCCACGTAAAGCCTGCCAACGCGGCGCCTCTGCTTGGTGATGTGGCGGACACCAACAAGTGGCCGGAGATCTTCAAGGCCTGCGAGGGCGTCGGCGGAACCGAATGGTACATCGTGGAGTACGACGGCGGAACGATGGACAAGGTCGTAAAGACCATGGATGTGCTGAAGGCCTGGGGAAAGGTCTAGACCGGGGATTTTAGCCCCGCGATGTCTGGAAAGAAGACAATCGAGACAGCCGAAACGGTCCGCCGCCTTGTCTATTTCCAAAAACATTGGATCGACGTGGGATCGCGAATTGCACTCCAAGGGTTTGCAATCTGGTCCTTAAAGGAGCGTAATCCATGGTTCAACCCATCAGCTACAAACCCAAGCAATTCAACCTGAACGGATTGATAGGCATTTCTGACAAGACTCTCGAAACCCATTTCAAGCTTTACGAAGGCTACGTCAAAGCCGTGAATGAATTGAATGAGAAGATCGCCGATGTCCTCAGCGACGGGAGGGTCGACAAGGAGGAGTTTCCGGCTTACTCGGAGCTGACGCGAAGGCTGGGCTTTGAGTACAACGGCATGGTCCTTCACGAATACTATTTCCAAAACCTGAAGCGCGATGGCGCCGGCTTACCCGGCAAGGCTTTTACGAAGGCGGCGGAGTCGAGTCTTGGCAGTTTCGACACATGGAAAGCCGACTTTGCGAGCGTTGGAAAGATGAGGGGTGTCGGGTGGGCGATCTGCTATCAGGATCCCGGCACCGGATTCATTTCAAATCACTGGATCACATTGCACGAGATCGGGAACGTCAGCGGTTTCATTCCAATACTTGTGATGGACGTCTGGGAGCACGCCTTCATTTTCGACTATGCTCCGGCAGATCGTCCGAAATACATCGACGCCTTCTTTGCAAACACGGACTGGGACGCGGTCCAGGGCCGGCTCAGCAAAAAGATTATGGCGCCTGCTGCGTAAGCGAGGCGGGTGCCGATTATCCAAAGTTGACCACAGGCACCGTAAAACCCAAGGCAAGTTAGGATGGCGAAAATTCCCCTCCTTGATTAGGAGGGGGTTTTCGCCACTCGCCTCTCAAGACCCGTTTGCTTGACGGGACAGACGACCGCGCCCACATTTCCCGAAGAAACCAAAAAACTGAGACCATGGATCCACCACACGAGTAAAGCCATGGACATCAGGTCGACTGCAATGCCACCATCGAGCGTGCTGAAGCGCTGGGCAGCCGCTCGATATTCGTATACAACGTGCCGAAAGCTGGGCGAATCGGTTCCCCAAGCGATCTCGGGGGCGCTGTTTTCGTGATTCGCGGACCGCTCTCGTGACGAACCACTATGCCTTTTAAACTAGACAGCCAGGGCGACCTGCGCAAGCAGTTGCGCAAAGCGGCTTCAGGGCAACTGGACAAAGCACTTAAGGCTCTTCGGCCGCGTTCTCATACCGCAAGAGCCAAAGATGCGTCGGTGCACACATCCCGAAAACGTCTCAAGGAAGTGCGCGCCCTTCTGCGGCTTGTACGGGACGGTATCGGCGAGAAACAATTCAATCGAGAGAACAAGACCCTTCGCGATGCGGCCCGTCCTCTATCCGAGGTGCGTGATGCGACCGCGCTCATTGAAGCATTGCAGTCGTTACAGAAACGCTATGCCGGCACAGTAAACACGAGCACTTTCAAGTCGGCACGAAAGGCACTGGGGCAACGCCGCACCAGGATTCGCCGCCATATCCTTCTCACAGGCAAAGTGCTCACAAAGACCGCGTTCGTCGTGGAGAAAGCCCGCAATCGCGCTGAACAATGGAATCTGAAAGTCGGACCATGGAAGGTTTTACAGTCCGGACTGCACCGATCTTACAAACAGGGTTATAAGGCAATGACCGATGCATCCAAAGAAGCGTCGGACGAGCATTTGCATGAATGGAGGAAACGCGTCAAAGACCTCCGATATCAGCTCGAACTGCTGGAACCTTTATGGCCGGAGGTGATGGGAGTTACCGCGAAGCAGGCGAAAACCCTGACGGAGCTGCTGGGCGACGACCACGACCTGGCTGTTTTGCGGGGTCTTCTGGAAAATGAGTTGAAGGAGACGTTAAAAGATGAAGCCGTCAAAATCCTTCAGGGCCTCATTGATAGCAGACGGGCGGACCTGCAACATTCAGCGCTGTCTCTGAGCGAGAAGCTCTTTGCCGAATCGCCGGAACAATTCGTGGAGCGGATCAAGACCTATTGGAAAGCCGCGGCTGAGCGCCAGCCGTAATCAGGAATTTTTCGAGAACGTCGTAGGGCTGCGCACCGACTAGTTTCTGACCGCCGGCAACAAAGCTCGGAACGCCTGTGATGCCGTATCGACGCGCTTTTTCCCAATCGGCATCGACTGCCTCCTTAAAAGTGCGTTCCGAAAGAATACGGCGAGCGGCTTCGGCAGGAATTCCAGCCGACTGCGCTACGCCGATAAGAACTTCCACGTCACCGATGTTTTTCCCCTCTTCAAAGTAGGCTCTGTAGAGCGCATCGCGAACGCTGTCGAACCCCGTCGCGAGTTCCTGAGCGAGACGGCTGTTGTAAGTATGGGTCCGCTGGTTAAACTGCAATCCTTCATCGCCCATCAAGTTCTTGAGGCGCGCATGCACGGCTTCCAGATCCACGGCACGGCCCGCAAACAGATCCTTGAGGGAAAGCCCCTCCGCAGGTGTAGCGGGATGTAGCGGGAAAAACACCCACAGCACCTCAATTTCGAAATTCCGTCGCAGCTTTTCCACGCGCGGGGTACTGAGATAGCACCAGGGGCAAACGAAGTCGGTAAATACTTCCAAAGTGATCGGATTGGGCATAGCGCGAAGTTTAAAGCAAACGGGGCGGAATTCGGGCAGAGGGTAATTCGGGGACGGTCACCAAATTCGGGAGGGAATTCGGGGCCGTGCTACTCGAACCCCGATCTCTGAACTGCAAGAGATCGGGGTTCGAGTAGCACGGCCCCGAATTCCCTCCCGTTTTACATGCCGAAGGCGGGACTCGAACCCGCATGCCTCGCGGCGCCACCCCCTCAAGATGGTGTGTCTGCCAATTCCACCACTTCGGCTAACTGGAAAAAACTACTTGGACTTCTCCGCTGGCGCGGGAGCGGGCGTTGTTGCCGGAGCTGCCGGAGCCGGAGTTGCGGGCGCCGGAGCCGCGGCGGGCTTATTGCCTGTCGCGCCCGCCGGAATCACGGAATTCGAGCCGACACGGCCCGCCATGATCGTCAATGCCAGCGACGTCACCATAAACATGATAGCGGCCGCGGTGGTCGCCTTGGAAAGCAACGTCGCGGTGGTGCGCTGGCCAAAAGCAACCTGACTTGATCCTCCGCCGAAAGCGCCCGACCAGTCGGCGCTCTTACCCTGTTGCAACAGCACCACCAGGATGAGGAAGAGACAAACAATCACATGAATAATCGTCAAAAGTATCATCATAAGTATTTAACAATTGCGGCGAAAGACGCGGGATCCAGACTGGCGCCACCAACGAGCGCGCCGTCGATATCCTCGCGTTGCATCAACTCCGAAATATTATTGGGCTTCACGCTTCCGCCGTACAAAATGCGGATGTCTTCGGCGGCCTTCGCTCCCCACGTCTCTTCAACGGTTTTGCGGATCTCGCCATGCATTCCGGCCGCGACTTCAGGCGTCGCTGTGCGCCCCGTGCCGATCGCCCACACCGGCTCGTAAGCGACGATGATAGAGGAAAGGTCCGACTCCGTCAATTGAGCCAGCCCATTCCGGATCTGCCGGCGCACGATGGCCTCGGCCTGACCGCCATCACGCTCAGTAAGAGTTTCCCCAACGCATACAATGGCTTTGAGGCCGGAGATGACGGCCGCACCGGCCTTTTTATTGACGGTTTCGTCGGTTTCGCCGAAGAACTGGCGGCGCTCGGAGTGACCGATAATCGTATAGGTGCACCCCGCGTCGAGGATCATCGGTATCGAAATCTCGCCCGTAAACGCGCCGTCCTTCTCGAAATAGACGTCCTGGGCGGAAATCGAGACTTTCGAACCGGATGCGGCTGCGGACGCAGCGGCCAGCGCGGTGAACGGCGGCGCGACGACGATGTCGCAATGCGACACCTCGGAGATGAGCGGCAGGAATCCGCCGAAGAAGTCACCGGTCTCCGCGATTTTCTTGAACATCTTCCAGTTGCCGGCAATGATCGGTTGTCTCAAGCTGCTCTCCTCCACATTTCGTGTGCTCGACCATTTTCTTGATGCTTCGCCCTACCGGGCTCGCGCTTCGCGCCCGTCTCACTACGTTCGCCACCCCTCCTCAAGAGGAGGGGACGGCCCTTACTTGTCAGTCAATGCTTCGACTCCGGGAAGCTTCTGCCCGGAAAGAAATTCCAGCGAAGCGCCGCCGCCTGTCGAGATGTGCGTGATCTTCGATTCCATCCCGGATTGTGCAACGGCGGCGGCCGAATCGCCGCCACCCACAATCGAGAAGGCGCTCGATTCCGCGACAGCGCGAGCAATCGCAAACGTGCCTTGCGAGAACTTCGGATTCTCAAACACGCCCATCGGGCCGTTCCACACAATCGTGCGCGCCCGCGCAACGATCGCGCTGTAGCGCTTAACGGTCTCCGGACCGATGTCGAGACCCATGCGATCTTCGGGCGTTTTGTCGATCGCCATCACCTGCGATTCCGTGGCGTCCAGGCCGGTCGCGACAACGTGATCCACAGGAAGCTCCAATCCCACGCCCTTTTGCTTCGCCTTGGAGAGCAACTCACCGGCGAGTTCGATCTTATCGACCTCAACAAGAGACTTTCCGGTCGCGACATTCTTCGCCCGCATGAAGGTGTACGCCATCGCGCCGCCAATCAGAATGTCGGTCGCGAGGTTGAGGAAATTCTCGATCAACTCGATCTTATCGGAGACTTTCGCGCCCCCGACGATCGCGACATAAGGCTTTTCGGCTTTCGTGAGCGCGTGCCCCAACGCGTCGAGTTCCTTCTGCATCAGGAAGCCCGAAGCCGCCGGCTGGACGAATGCCGCTATTCCCGCCGTGGACGCGTGCGCGCGATGCGCTGCGCCGAACGCGTCATTAACGTAGATATCGCAAAGCGACGCGAGCTGTTTTGCAAAGGCGGAATCGTTCTTCTCTTCTTCCGCATGGAAACGAAGGTTCTCGAGAAGCAGAACCTCGCCGTCCGCCAGCGCCCCGGCCATGCTGTCGGCTTCGGGCCCGACACAATCTGAAGCGAAGCGAACCTCGCGGCCAAGCAGCTCCGAAAGGCGAGAGACAACTGGCTTGAGGCTGTACTTCGGTTCCGGCTTGCCCTTCGGGCGGCCAAGATGCGAGGCAAGAATAAGCCTGCCTCCATGCTCCATCACGTAACGGATCGAGGGCAGCGCGGCAGTGATGCGAGTGTCGTCACTGATCGCTCCATCCTTCAACGGCACGTTGAAATCGACGCGCATGAACACGCGTTTATGAGCAACGTTGATGTCGGAAAGAGAAAGTTTCATGAGAAATTCGGGGTGCCTGACCACCCCGGCGCTGCGCGCCACCCCTCCTCAAGAGGAGGGGATAGCCTTCCTGACGCGTTACTCCTGCTCAAGAGGGGAGCACTTTCTTAATCAGATCGCGCATCCGGCAACTGAACCCCCACTCGTTGTCGTACCACGAGAAAACCTTCACCATCTTGTCGCCAAGCGTCTTCGTTAACAGGGAATCGACGATGGACGAGTGCGAGTTGTGCAGGAAGTCCACGGAAACGAGTTCTTCATCGCAATACTGAAGGACGCCCTTCATCGGACCCTCTGCCGCAGCCTTGAATGCCGCATTCACGGTAGCCACGGTTACAGGCTTCGAGGTAACGACCGTCAGATCCACAACCGATACATCCGGCGTGGGAACGCGGATCGCGATACCGTCCAGCTTGCCCTTCAAATCCGGCAGCACCAGGCCGATCGCTTTGGCTGCGCCGGTGGACGTCGGAATCATCGACAACGCTGCGGCACGCGCGCGACGCAGGTCGGAGTGCGGCAAATCCAGGAGTTTCTGATCGTTAGTGTAGGAGTGAACCGTCGTCATGAGGCCGCTCTCAATCCCGAAGGTTTCGTGCAGCACCTTCGCGACGGGCGAGAGACAATTTGTTGTGCATGAAGCATTGGAGATCACGTGATGCTTCGAGGCATCGTACGAAGAGTCATTGACGCCCATGCAGATCGTGATGTCTTCGTTTTTTGCCGGCGCCGAAATGATGACTTTCTTTACCGATCCGCGCATGTGTTTCTTCGCGTCGTCGGCATTCGTGAAGAACCCGGTCGATTCGACGACGAGGTCAACGCCGAGCGAGGGCCAGTCGATCTTGCCGGGATCTCTTTCCTTGAAAACGCGAACGGACTTCCCGTTTACGGTAATGCTGGTCTCTGACGAACCGACGTCCGCCTTGAGACTTCTGAGCACGGAGTCGTACTTCAAAAGATAAGAAAGAGTTTTGGGATCCGTGATGTCATTGACTGCAACGATCTCGATATCCTGGTCGCCCATCGTTGCGCGAAACACATTGCGTCCGATACGGCCAAATCCGTTAATGCCGACCTTAATAGCCATCGCTACTCCTGTTTGAGATTCTGAGCAAACTCGAAACCTCAAGTATAGATGAAGACCCAAGGTATACTCACGCGGGAATGTACGTGGTCTATACTCTGGCTCTCTACGCCGGTCTCCTGATCGCCCTGCCCTGGTATGCGGTTCGATTTCGAAAATATTTTCCAACCCTCAAAGATCGCCTTGGATTTCCCGGGATTCCCAGGCTTCAGCACAGTGTATGGATACATGCCGTTTCCGTCGGCGAAGTGAAAGCCGTTCAGAAACTCATCGAGAAACTCCGGCCGTCACACCGCGGGCAGCCGTTCGTGGTCTCGACGATCACGCCCGCCGGGCAGGAGTTGGCTCGGAGCACGCCAGGAATCGCCGACTACGTGATCTACTTTCCCCTCGACCTGCCAGGCGCGCTCTGCCGCACGCTGAACCTGATAAACCCCGATCTCGTTCTGATTGCCGAAACCGAGATCTGGCCAAATTTTCTTCGCGAGTGCCGGAAGCGGAACATTCGCGTGGTGATGGTGAATGGACGAATCTCCGATCGTTCGTTTCCGCGCTATCGCGCCGGACGCCGATGGCTGAAACGGGTGCTCGACGACTACACGCTCCTGGGCATGCAGACGGAGATCGATCGAGAGCGCATCGAATCGATCGGGGCCGACGGTCGCAAAGTCACAGTCTTCGGCAATCTCAAGTACGACGCTACCGGATCAGAAAAAGCCCTCGCCCCCGAGTTTTCGGACCTTCTCGCACGACTGCCATCGCTGTGGATTGCCGCCAGCACGATGCCTGGCGAGGAAGAGCCGATTCTTGCAGCATTCGCTGAACTGCGACAGCGCCATCCACAGTTGACGCTCCTGATCGCGCCACGCCACCCGGATCGATTTGATACCGTCGAGCAAATCATCCTCGCGCGACGTTTCTCGTACGCCCGACGAAGCAGCATGAAAAGCGGAGCGGATGTCCTGTTGCTCGATTCGATCGGAGAGCTTGCATCCGTTTTTCAGCACGCGAGCGTGGTGTTCATGGGAGGAACGCTGGTTGCGCGCGGAGGCCATAACATTCTCGAACCTGCAGCGTTTGCGAAACCCATTGTTTTCGGACCTCACATGGAAAATTTCCGAGAGATCCGGAGCCTGTTCATGGAAGCGAATGCGGCTGTGGAGATTCGCGATAGCGCGGAATTGGTGACTGCCGTCGATCGCCTGCTTTCCGATCCGCGCGCTGCTGCCGATCTTGGCGAGAGGGCGCGACGGGTCGTCGAAAAAAACACGGGGGCGACCGAACGCGTGCTGGAGTACTTACGATAGATATCGGGGCGAGGGTGTCCCCTGTTCGTAATTGCGGTGATGTGTTCGAACGGCCTTCTCCCCCCGGGAGAAGGTGGCCCGAAGGGCCGGATGAGGGCGCGGGGACCTGCCCTCACCCGGCCTTCGGCCACCCTCTCCCGGGGGGAGAGGGCCCACTCGAATACGTCATCGCAATGGCGAATACTAGTACCAGGTCAACAGGGGACACCCTCGCCGACAAAGCACCCCGTGGTGGTGTGCCTCAAGAGGTGCGGACATGAGCCGGGCATTCCGATTCCTGGTTGGCGCACGCGACGCGCTTTACAAGAGTGGAGTCCTTCCGACCCACCGCCTTCAGCATCCCGTCATCAGCGTTGGGAATATCACGGTTGGCGGAACCGGGAAGACTCCGCTTGTCATTCTTCTCGCGCAGCGATTCCTCGACGAAGGCTATCGCCCAGTCGTCCTTTCGCGCGGGTACAAGCGTAAGAGCGCAGGTGTTGTTGTGGTCAGCACCGGAAACGGTCCGACGGTTCCGTGGCATGTAGCGGGTGACGAGCCGTATCTGATTGCGCGGCGCGCTGCAGGCGTCGCCGTCGTTGTGGGTGCGGATCGATATGCCGCCGGACTTGTGGCCGAACAGCAAAACCTCGGCAACCTTTTCATCCTCGACGACGGGTTTCAGCACCGCCGTCTCTTCCGCAACGTGGACCTCGTCACTATCGATCCGACGGAATGGGCGGCGGGAGAAAAGCTATTTCCCTATGGCCGGTGGCGCGAACCTCAGAAGGCGATCCAACGCGCCCATGCCGCCCTCGTTCAGGCATCGGGACGGTCGAGCGATGAGTTGTTAAAGCTGCCCATCCCGACTTTCGGCATCGAGACCGTCCTGGACGGAATCTTTCTGGACGGTATCTACAAGGGTAGCGAGCCGATTTTCCCCGATTACCTTCGCCATCGCGCTGTCACTGCGTTCGCCGGTATCGCAAAACCTCACCGCTTCTTCAGCGCGCTCGAAAGCCTCGGCATCCCCCCAACTCAGCGAGTAAGTTTCCGCGATCACCATACTTACACTCGACATGATTTGGAGCAGCTCAAAGGCGAGATTCTAATCACCACCGAGAAGGATGCCATCAAGCTGGAAGGGCTGCACGACGAGTTCATGCACCTCCGCATTTCGGCACGCATCCCGGAACTCGACCGGCTACTCGAATTGATCCGCACGCGTTTGACCTGATCCGGTTGTGGGCTGTCCTTTGCAAAGCCTATACTTGCCACTTCCCAAGGAGGAGATACTGTCGTGAGAATTCTGTATGCATCAACGCTCGCTCTATTGCTGGTGGCATCGGCTTCCAGTTCCGCCCAGCAAACAGTGCCATTCAACCCGACCTTCAACATTCCCGTAGCGCCAACCGGCTTGTCCGGCAAACCGCTGCCGTTGAAGCCTGTGGACTACGACACGGCCGAAGGACAAAAGATTCGCGTATCGGTTGTCGCCAAGGGGTTGACGAATCCTTTCTGCCTCGCGTTTTTGCCGGATGGCAGCATGCTGGTAACGGAGCGCATCGGGCAGCTGCGAATCATCCGCAACGGAGTTCTCGATCCAAAACCCGTCGAAGGCGCACCCAAGGCCTACTGGGCCGGAGAATCGGGTATGCCCGGAGCTGTCCATGGTTACATGGATGTGGTCCTTCATCCCAATTTCGCGACGAACAAATATGTGTACATGTCGTACACCAAGCCGCTCGATGCCACGAAACGGACGACCGCGATTTCACGCTCGAAATGGGATGGAAAGGCGCTGACCGAAACCAAGGACATCTTCGTCGCGGATTTCGCCGGGACCTCACGCATCGCGTTTGGAAAAGACGGGACGCTCTTCATGACGACAGTGGCAGACCCTGCAGATGCCGACTCCCCTCAAAAGCTGACTTCTCAAGGTGGCAAAGTGCTGCGGTTCAAGGATGACGGGACCATTCCTTCCGACAACCCGTTCGTAAATCGCGCCGGCGCGAAGAAAGAGATCTATACACTCGGTCATCGCAGTTCCCTGGGCCTTGCTCTTCATCCGCGTACCGGAGAAATGTGGCTGAATGAGAACGGCCCCAATGGCGGCGACGAGATCAACATTCTCAAGCCGGGCGGCAACTACGGGTGGCCGCTTGTGAGCTTCGGACGAACTTACCAGGGTCCGTGGCAATCGACGCAGTTTGCACGCGAAGGGTTCGAATCCCCTCTCGTTTACTGGACGCCCGCGATTGCCGTATCCGGAATGGCGTTCTACACGGGCGACAAGCTGTCCAAGTGGAAAGGCGATGTATTTGTCGGATCGCTTCGGACCGGCGAGGTCCCGGGAACCGGTCACCTCGAACGCATTCTCTTCAATGAGAAGATGGAAGAGTTGCGGCGCGAGTCGCTGCTCGTCGATCTTCGGCAGCGAATGCGCGATGTCCGGCAAGGGCCGGATGGCCTGCTCTACGTGCTGACCGATGAGAAGAATGGCGCTGTGCTGAAGATCGAAGCCGGCAAGTAGGCGCGTCCCCTCCTCTTCAGGTACAACTGGCCAAATTGCCGAAAGAGTGGGACAGGGCCTTCTCCCCCCGGGAGAAGGTGCCCGAAGGGCGGATGAGGGCTTGTTCGCGCGCCCTCACCCGGCCTCCGGCCACCCTCTCCCGGGGGGAGAGGGCCCGCGCGAAACGACCAACGCATAGGTTTCCAGCCATGCGAGCGAATTCGGTGAACGTCCCCGGAATCCCCGATGAACAGAATTCTAATGCGCGGTCCCAACTGGGTGGGTGATGCGGTGCTCGCAATCCCTGCAATGAAGGCCGTGCGGGCACGCTTCCCGGAAGCGCAGATCACACTACTGGTACGCCCCTGGGTGGCGGGCGTGTTCACATCGGCGCCGTTCATCGATAAAGTGTGGAGCGAGCCGCGGCCCGCCGGAATAAGCGACTGGATTCGGCTTTCGGGAAGTATTCGCGCGAGCCGTTTCGACATGGCTCTGCTATTTCCAAACTCCTTCGAATCGGCCGCAATGGTATTTCTGGGCGGCGTCCCTCAGCGGATCGGTTACGCCGCGGACGGCAGAAGGTGGTTGCTAACCCATTGGATCAAGCCGAGCGCCGAAAAGCGGCATCAGGTTTACTACTACCTCGATCTAGCCTCGGCCGTTTCTGCCGGTGTGGGTCATCCTTCCATTGAGATCGACGCGAACGCTGAAGAGAAACTGCAAGCGCGGAAACTGCTCCTATCGGCAGGAATTGCTCCGAACCGGAGGTATCTGGTGCTGAATCCCGGGGCCGCTTATGGATCGGCCAAGCGATGGCGGGAAGAGCGGTTTGCAGAAGCGGCAGACACTCTCGCTTCTGAACTCGAAATGGACGTTGCGATCATTGGATCGGAAGTGGAACGGTCGATCGCGGAACGCATTCAGCGCCTGATGCGAAGCCATGTTGCAGTCTTGAACGGAAGGACCAGCCTGGAAACGTTAATCGGTGTCATCTCGGAATCGTCATTGGTGCTCACCAACGATTCCGGACCGATGCACCTCGCCGCCGCGCTCGGCGTGCCGACTGTTGCCGTGTTCGGCCCAACAGACGATGCGGCAACAGGACCCTATGGCCGCCGGACGCGCATCGTCAGGCAACCCGTGGACTGCAGCCCGTGCATGCTGCGGAACTGCCCCATCGATCACCGCTGCATGACGCGCGTTTCGGCCGAGGTCGTCGCTCGCGCCGCGAGGGAGTTGCTCGGGGCCTAGAACACTTGTATAGTTCGCGGCATGAAACGAAGAGAATTCCTTGTTGGCATGGGCGCGGCGCCCCTTGCGGCGACGCTTTCGACATCAAGCCTGATGGCGCAGGCTCCGCAGGGTGCACGCGGCGGACAGGGCGCCCGCGGACAAGCGCCGGCGGCCCCAGCGGCTCCTGCAGCACCGGCGAAACCCCGCACCAAAATCCAGCAAAGCGTGATGGCCTCCGTGTGGGGAACCCAGAACAGTCTGCCCATTGAAGAGAAGTGCAAGATCCTCCAACGGATCGGATTCAAGGCCATGGATCTTCCGACTGCGGCACAAGTGCCGGTCCTGAAACAGTACGGTCTCGCCCCCGCAATGATGACGTTGACAACGGGGACCAGCTTTACCGATGGCCTGATCCGCAAAGAGCGGCACGACATGATTGAGACAGCGACCAGGGCCAGCATCGATCAAGCGGTCACTCTGGGATGCTCCCACATCATCATGCTTCCGGGCGAGAAACGCGGAATGTCCCCGGAAGAAGGCGCAGACAACGCTGTCGCAATCTTCAACCGCGTAAAAGGGTACGCCGAACAAAAAGGTGTGAACCTCAGCATGGAGATCACGAACGCCAAAGTCGTCGCAGATGCGCGCACCGATCAAATTTTCAATCACCTCGCCTGGGGTATCGACGTCTGCAAGCGCGTGAATTCGCCGCGCGTGAACATCGTCTTCGATTGTTATCACGTGCAGATCGCCGACGGCGATCTGGTACGAAACCTCAGAGACAACATCGATCACATTTGCCACATCCATGTGGCGGGCGTGCCAACACGCCAGGAACTCGACGATACCCAGGAGATCAACTGGCGTTTCGTGGCAAACGCAATCGCCGACCTCGGCTACACCGGATATGTTGCCCACGAATACAGACCCACTGCCGGCCGAGACCCGATCAAAAGCCTCGAACAATGCTTTGAAATCATGAACGTCTAGCGCCGTGCGCGGTACCCGATATACCTCTGGTAGCCCCAAAATGCCCTCCTGGGTCGGGAGGGCATTTTCTTGCCTTTTCAAAAATTGGTTCTTTTTTGCACAACATATTTCAGTTTTCCGTTTTATCCTCATTTCAGGACCTTTATTTGCTTTTGGCTAGTGGTAGTGAGGGAATAGGGCGTCTTAAGGGCCCTCACGGTTCCCCTTTACTCGGAAAAGCATCATGAATACAGGAACTAAGCGGTCGTTGTTGGCGTGGACGCTCTGCGTGATGGTGGCAGTGCCCTGCCTCTGCTATGCCCAATGGATGCCACTAGGACCCTCAGGCGGTGGCATGCAAGTGCTCACGAGCGTGCCGTCCGACCCGGGCCTTTTGATCGCTGCAACGCGCAATGCATTCCTCTACAAATCCCGGGATAAGGCCGCCACTTGGCAGGCGATACCGTTTCCGCGATCCTCACGGGCCACACTTAACGCCCTGATCCTAGATCCATGCAATGCGTCGACGATCTACGTAGGTGTGAGTGATTCCGGCGATTCACCCGGACTCTATAAAACGGTGAACTCGGGAGCGACATGGACCGCCCTGCCGGACTTAGCCGGCGAATCCGTCACGGCGCTCGCGGCAGCACCCTCCGTGTGTGGAACGATCGCTGCAGGCACATTCTCGGGCGTGATGATTTCGTCAGACAGCGGGGCTTCGTGGAGTCGTATTTCTCCGGCGGATCATCCCGATTTGCATCCCGTCGTGTCGCTTGCGTTCGATATGAGTTCGACCGACATTCTGTACGCAGGCACGCCGCACCTTCCGTGGAAAACATCGAACCGGGGCGAGACCTGGGAATCCATCCATTTCGGCATCCAAAATGATTCTGATATCTTTTCTATCGTGCCCTACGGCAGCCGCATATTGATCGGCGCTTGCAGCGGCGTTTACCGCAGCATTGACGGCGGAACGCAATGGCTCAAGGTGCTCGGCATTCCGGGAACCTCACGGCGCACCTATGTCGTTAAGCCGGATCCCACGAATTCCCGCATCCTGTACGCGGGAACCAGCCAGGGTCTTTACAAGAGTGTGGATGCGGGCCTGACCTGGATTCGCAAATCCGAGCTACCCGTTCGAGGGATTGCCATCGACTCTGAAAATTCCCGCAATCTTGTTCTTGCCACGGATGAGGGAATCCTGAAGAGCGCGGATGCAGGCGAAAGCCTGAAACCGTCCAATTTCGGATTCTCAAACCGCAAGGTGGAAGCATTTCAGGACACGGGAACGACTTTGTTCGCGAGCGCAGCGTATGACACGGGTTCCAACAACGCAGTCTTTGTCAGCGCCGACGCCGGGCATCACTGGACCTCGCTGGCAGCCGCGACTGCGCCATCTGAGGCCATCTCCAGATTCGCCAAATCGGAACGGAGCGTTTTCGCGGCCGGCGCCCATCACATTTTTCGCTCGGACATACGCGGTAGGGCCTGGGTCCAGTTGAGCCATGCATTCAAGGGAAGCATCACTGCCCTGGCAACAATTCCCCACACGGGAAGCGTATTGGCGACCACAAACGCCGAATTATTCCTGAGCAAAGACGACGGGACGACGTGGCAGGACATCGAACTGCCTTCGGCCATAAGAGGCATCCGCTTGCTGCGATTCTCGCCGGACGGAAAAACCTGGGGTATCGCCACACGCGAGAGCGTCTTTTTATCGAGCGATAGAGGCGCAACCTGGTCGAAGCTCAGGACACCGGAACAAAATGGCGAGGTCCACGATTTTGCTCTGCACACAAGGAATGCCATTATTCTCGGGACTCTGAGAGGTCTTGCCTACAGTTCGGACGGCGGGCTTCACTGGGAAGCACCCTCGCAGGGCTTGAGTTCCGGAACCGTGGAATCCGTGTTGTGGCACCCCGTCGACAGGAACCTGATGTTCGCGCTCCAGAACGGACTTGTCTACAAGTCCTCGGATGGCGGCGTAACATGGGATTGGATAAGGACTGATGAGTTGGAAGGCGATTCCATTTTGAACCTTCATTGGGCGTCTGACCACTTGAGACTCTACGCTGTGACTTTTGCGCGCGGCATTTTCGTGCAAAACCTGTCATTGGCGAGCTCTGCTGCAATAGGAGGTTCCAACCAATAACCGCTGAATTAATTGAATCGAAAACCCAAGGGCCGGAGCCCTCAGACAGGAGACAGAAACATGCTTGTTCGCCTTACACTGCTGTGCACATTTCTGATGCTTGCGACTGCCGCCGTCGTCGGACAACAACAGCCACAACCAACAACCACGACCGGTGAGCGGAGGGATGTCACCCCTCCGAAGACACCGGAACAGACCATTCCATATCTGTACGAATTGAACTTCTTCGCCGGTGGATCCTACTTCCGCGGAGTCGACGATCAGTTTGGGGAATCACATCTCGTCAAGGGTGGGATCCTCGGAGCGCAATTCACGGCCAATCCCTGGAATCACATCGGGATTGAAACCGGATACACCCTCTACGGTGTGAACAATGCGAGCCTCCGGACGATGTCCGGCGGTGAGCACAGTTTTGGAAGCCGGGATTTTGCCGTATACATCAATCCCGTTTTCCACCTTACGAACCGCCTAAGCCGGGTCCGGCCCTACGTCACAGCCGGCTTCGGAGCCAACGTCTACTATCCCACGCGAGACGCCAAGGCCGAAGTCGGCACACTGACAGATCCTATCGACAGGGTAACATTCAGTGGCCTTGACACCGACACGAAGCCGACATTGAATGCCGGCCTCGGCGTCAAATGGAGGGTGACGAAGGGTGGCGGCGTCGGCCTTCGATTCGACTTACGAGGGCTGGTGTCCGAGTCCACGCACTTCAGACTCCACGATATCGACAGGACTCTCTGGGGTCTGCAACCGACGGTCGGTCTCAACTTCTGGTTCGGCAAGCAACACCAGGATAAAGAGTTCGAACGAACGGTCACGGTAACTTATCCCGCGCCCGCCCCGCTCACCAGAAACAACATCACCGCAACGCAGATCCAGGGCGTTGGTGAGGTTTGCGGTGGAACCCCCGTTAACTTGAGCGTCGCGTCAACGACGACGCCAGCCAACGTGGCGATTCGGTATCAGTGGGCCCTCAACGGCACCAACGGCGGCACCAACCAGAACACGTTCAACTTCACGGCGCCGGAAGCCGGCGGGAATCAGACCGTGACGTTGACGATGACAGACACAACAACGGGAAATCTGGCGGCGTCACCGGTGACCGTCACCCAGACAATCAACGTTCGTCCCTACGTGCGCCCGACCATTCGCGTCACCTCAAGCGCCGCTGAAGTCGATTCGAAAGGCACCGCTACGCTGGTAGCAGCTGTAGCTGGCGACTGCGGTGGTGCGCTCACTACGACGTGGACCGCCTCCGAAGGCCGAATCACTGGGAATGGAACGCAGGCAACCTTCGACGCCTCCACTGTGACTTTCCCTGCCGGTGGCCTTGGCGATCAGGTGAAACAAATCACCGTTACAGCGAATGTCCGCGACACACGTAATGGCGCAGCAAGCGCCACTGCTCCGATTAGTGTTCGGAAGAAAGCCGAATCCGCGCAACTGTTCGACATCGTGTTTCCGGCGGGCAGCGCCGTCGTCAATAACTGCGGTCAACGCATCCTCACAGATGACGTCTATCCGCAATTCCGCAATGGTTATACGGTTGTTCTCGTCGGCCATACGGATGCTACTGATAAGAATAAGGCAAACCTGGACCGCGATCGTGCTTACAACGTCGGCAAATTGCTGGCAACCGGCGGACGATCGCCCAACAACAAGATCGATCCGTCAAACATCAAAGTAGAGTGGGTGGGGACGGATCAAACCGCTCCGAAAAAATCGCGGCAATGCGAATCTTCGGTTCGCGAAGCGACGAGCAGGACCATCGCTCCGAACGATGCCGCGGCCGGGAATCGCAGGGTTGAGATTTGGCTCGTTCCGACGGGGGCTGCGATGCCCGCGTCAGTACGAAGTCCGAAGGAACTGCCGCCGGCATTCACGAAGTAGTTTCCTAGCCACGGATTACCCGGGCAAGGCGCGAAGGTTTTGTTTGCGTCTTGTCCGGGCTAACCCTTGGCGGGAATTCCCTTCCCCATTCATCAGGCCTTTTGAATATCCTGGAGGTGGGTTTCTTTGGCCATCAGTACCGAGAAAATCGTGATCGTCCCCATCCCAAAAATATATAGAGCAATGGCTCCGCGACCATAGCCCCACTTTAGAAGCGCAGTCGCGATGATCGGCGATAATCCTCCGGCAATCACCGACGAGAGTTGCGCGCCAAGCGACGCGCCGCTATAGCGAACCTTTGCTCCGAACAACTCCGAAAAGAACGCGGCCTGCGGCCCATACATCGCAGCGTGTCCAACAGCCAGGGCCAGCACCAAAGATAACTGCACCAGGGCTGGCGACGCCGTATCGAACAGCCAGAATGCTGGGTAGGCAAGGCATGTTGTCGCGACGGCGCCGATCAGATACACCGGACGCCGGCCGATTCGGTCGGACAGGGCGCCGAATAGCGGCAGGGCGATTACTTCGAGCGCTGCTGCAAGCATGAGTGCCGTGAGTACGATGTTCCTGTCCATATGAACGTGCTGTACGGCATAGATCAGCACGAACACCGTGTAGAGATAAAAGGCGCCATTCTCAACCAGGCGGGCCCCCATCGCGATGAGCACTTCCCGGGGATAGCGGCGCAACACCTCCATCAGGGGCTGACGGGATTCCTCGCGATTCTCTTTCATGCGCTCGAATGCTGGTGTTTCAAGAATTCGGATGCGAATCAGAAGGCCGACTCCAACCAGAAAAATACTCAGCAGGAAGGGCACACGCCATCCCCACGCCAGAAAGTCCACCTGGGGCAGGCGCGCGAAAGGGGCATAAACCACGGTGGACAGAAGAAGACCGAGAGGAACTCCCATTTGCGGCCAGCTTCCATAAAACCCGCGCTTTCCGGGAGGCGCATGCTCGACCGCCATCAGAACTGCGCCACCCCATTCCCCGCCGACGCCAAATCCCTGCGCAATCCGGAGCATCACCAGGAGTACCGCCGCAAAAGGGCCCAGTTGTTTATAGGTCGGAAGCAATCCGATGAGAAAAGTCGCCACACCCATGAGCATCAGCGTGAAGACCAACATCGATTTTCGCCCGATCTTGTCGCCGAAATGGCCGATGACAACACCGCCAAGCGGTCTGGCAAAGAAACCGACGGCATAGGTGGCCATCGATGCAAGAGTCCCGACAAAAGGATCGAATGTCGGAAAGAAGAGCTGGTTCAACACCAAAGCGGCGGCCGTACCGTAGAGAAAGAAGTCGTACCACTCAATCGTGGTGCCGATCAGGCTCGCCAAACCTACGAGTTTGATCGAGGTTTTTCTGTGTTCGGGCATACGAGGAACAGGATTGTAGTTCAACAGGACTCATCCGTACCGGGATTCTGCTAAGTGGTTTCCATCGCGAAACTCACATCGGGAGGGGTGTCAGGAACTTAGGCTAGTTCAGCCAACCTCTGGTTGACTCGAACGCGCCCGCCGTTTATGGTTGTTCGCCTTGCGGAGTAGAAGGAGTAAATGGAGAGATCCCCAGGCACGCTCGCGTGTCAGGGAAAGACTGGTCATGCGAGCGGCACTGCTTCTTGCGGCTCTGTTGTTGCCTGTTCTTTCGTACGCGCAGCTCATTCCTTTTTCCTTCAGGCCTGTAGGGGCGGAATACAGCGCTTCGCTGGACCGGCTGGTCATGATCTCCGGAAACCCGAGCCGTCTTCACATCTACGCCCCAAACACCCAAACCGACACAATCGTCGCGCTTCCCAAGGTGCCATTGTCGTTGTCTGTAAGTCCGAATGGCCTCTTTGCGGCGGTGGGACACGATAGCCAGGTATCCTACGTTAACCTCTCGACTGGGATAATCGACAAGTCCTTTAGTGTCGCCGTCTCGTCTCCCACGGTCGTGTTGGGAGCTGAATGGGTCTATGTCCTTTCCGCGACCTATCAGCAGAATTCCGTTTCGATAAACATTGCGACTGGTGCGCCGAGCTCGTCAAACTACCTCAGCTTCAACGTTACCGGCCCCCGCCTTAACACCGCGGTAAATGCGATCTACGGAACGCGCGATGGAACTTCGCCGAACGATGTTGAGAAGATCGACGTTTCCACAGGGCCAATGACCGCCCAGACGGACTCCATTTACCACGGCGATTATTCGGTTTGCGGCCCGGTGTTCCTCTCACCCAGCCAAAGCCGGATTTACACCGGCTGCGGCACGATTTTTCGTGCTTCGACAGATTCCTCGCTGGATATGCACTACGTGGGGAATATGCCCGGCGTGACAAATCTGAAGGCCTTTTCGGAGTCTGCTTCGACCAAGCGTATCGCTGTTGTGTCTTCGATCAATCAGGGAGGTTATTATTACTATGGGCCCTATGACGAAAGCTTGATCTATCTCTACGAGTCCGATTTCCGGAATCAAATCGGCACATTCAAAATGCCGTCGTTTCAGGCCGGGCAAAACAGCTTTGCTGCGCATGGGAAATGGTTGTTCTTCAACTCGACGGGAGCCACGCTTTATGCCCTGGAGCAGGCGGATCCCAGTTCGGGATTTCTGGACGATTTCCGTCTGCAGATCATCAATCTCTCCGCTCCCGCTCCCTGCGACGCAACGTTCGAGTCCATAACCGCACAGATCATCGGCGCCGGCTCAATCGGCGCCGTAAACGTCCATGCGGTCGCTGAGTGCATCTACAGCGCAACAAGCCAGACCCCATGGATTGATATCGTTTCCGGAGGCTACGGTTCCGGCGCCGGCGTTCTCAAGTATATTGTCCGCGCTAATGCCGGAGTGGCCCGCCAGGGAACGATCACTTTGGGTAACAGCACTTTGACAATCACTCAGGCTTCGGCGGAAACACCTGGCGTCTTCACGCGATTGCCCTACAACGTCGTAAGCGCCAGTTATGACAAGCCTCTGAAGAAACTCATTCTGATCTCGGCTGCTCCTAACGAGCTTCACATCTACGATCCGGAAACCCATGCCGATCAGAAGATCCCGTTGTCTCTTGCACCTTTGAGTCTGTCAGTCGAGCCTGACGGTTTGTTTGCGGCGGTCGGGCACGATGGCTGGGTCAGCTACATCAATCTGCAAAACGCCACACTCCAACAGATGTACAGCGTTCTCACGGACGTCGGGTCGATTCTCCTGGCCGGCAATGGCTGGGTTTACCTTTTTCCGGCGCGCGAGTGGTCGGACATCTATTCCATGCAACTCAGCACAGGAAATGTGACAGCGATCGGCGCGATCTACGACGGGCGTGTTCCCCGGCTCTATATTGACGGCAATTACATGTACGTCGGAGGATACGATTTTTCGAAGTGGTCAATCTCTTCCGGTGCCGCTTCGCCCGCCCCCGGATACCTGTATGGCAGCACCTGCGGAAACCTCTGGCTCACCGAAGATGGAAGACGCATGATCACGGCTTGCGGCTCAGTTTTTCGAACATCAAGTGTGCCCTCGGAGGATCTGCAAGCGAACGGCTCTTTCCCAAACGTCACACTTGTCTGGGCTGAAGAAGCGTCCATACCCCATTTGACCGCGGTCCTGGCCAGGACCGACTACAATCAACCTGGCGCTTCCGAGTTGCGGATTTACGGAGACGCATTCCTTCAACTCAACATGTCGACCGGCATGCGTTCGTTTGAGGTTGCGAACTCGACCTATGCCGGATACGGCCAGTTCGTATTCTGGAATGTCGAGGAGACCAAGCTGATCCTTGTCGAAGAGGCGGATCCCGCGTCCAATCTGCTGTCGAGTTATGCGGTAGCGATCATGTCTCCGACCCGAAGAACTTCTCGCCAGATCACCAGCCAGTAGACGGTTCGTCGGCAATTCCCGCGATTTTCCGGCCTCGTTCCGGGCAAGAAAAGACACCATTGCATGCACAGCTGCGCGGGGAACCGCGGAATGCGGCTGAATCTACCGACCTGCATCTTTCTGTGGCTCGCTCAATTCGCAACAATTCAAACAACAACTGAGGCGCGAGGGCCCTCATAGCGCCGCTAAGACTTGAGCGCTGCAGCAATTTGTGCTCCTACGCGTGCGTTATTGATCAGAAGCGCCAGATTGGCCGACATCGATCTACCTTCTGTGATTTCTGCCACCCGGCGCAGGACAAACGGCGTCACCAGCTTGCCCTGAACCTTCTGTTCATCGGCTTCACGGGTTGCCTGCGCGATCGCGGCTTCGGCCTCCTGCTCGTCAAATGCCTTATCCGCCGGAACCGGAACTGCCACCAAAATGCCGTGCTTTGCTTCGAGCCGGTGGGCAGCCCGAATAATTTGGGCGGCCTGCTGCGGCGTATCCACGCAGGCATCAACGCCGAGACCACTGCTACGTGAATAGAACGCGGGCAGCGTCCTGATACCCATACCAATGACCGGCACTCCCTGCGTTTCCAGCACTTCCATCGTCAACGGCAAATCCAGAATGGACTTCGCGCCGGAACACACCACCGCGACCGGCGTGCGCCCCAGTTCAATCAAATCTGCCGATACATCAAAAGGGTGTCCCCGATGAACGCCTCCGATACCGCCAGTGGCAAACACCTGAATGCCTGCCATATGGGCGATGATCATCGTTCCGGCAACGGTTGTTGCGGCATTTTCGCGCAAGCCCGTGGCAATCGGGAGATCCCGGCGGCTGCATTTGCGGACCGTGCCAGCAGGTGCCCGTGCCAGCGATTCGATTTCCTGTTCGCTCAGCCCGACGCGAATTGAGCCATTGATAATGGCGATCGTCGCAGGAACTGCCCCGATGTCGCGAACTGCCTGCTCCATTTGGAGCGCTGTTTCACGATTGGCGGGATACGGTAGCCCGTGCGTGATCAGCGTTGATTCAAGCGCAACCATCGGTTTGTGCTGCTGGATCGCCTGTGAGACTTCGGCTGAGAATGCAAGATTGGGGTTCATAGGAAATAACCGGGTGACAAGTAGACGGACGTATTGTAACAAGCGGGTTTGAAAAACCACCTGATCGCAGAAGTTATCTGGCTTTCTTTCGAGGTGATGTTGGGCGTCATGCGACGCACCAAGGTTCACCAGGTTTCTTAAGGATTACGCAGCTCACACCAAAACGCGCCGACGTATCAGCCATGCGGCGTCCACGACATTCTGCTAACATTTCGGGACTTGATGGACGAGAGAGGATCCCGCGGACGCGCTATATTCATGGACCGCGACGGTACCGTATCCGAGGAAGTCGGCTATATGTACCACGCCGGTTTGTATCGGCCCTTTCCCTGGACCGGCGAAGCGATCAAGAGAATCAACGACAGCGGCATCAAAGCGATTCTCATTACCAATCAATCTGGAATCGAGCGCGGGTACTTCAAGGAGTCCACAGTCCACGAAGTTCACAATGTTCTCCAACACGAACTTCAGCGCTGGAATGCTCATCTCGACGCGATCTACTTCTGCCCCCACAGCCCGGAAAACACCTGCGACTGCCGCAAACCCAAACCGGGAATGTTGCTGCGCGCGGCTCGCGAGCTTCAACTCGATCTTGATCGCTCCTTCATGGTGGGCGACCGGTATCTGGACGTAAAAGCGGGGCACGCCGCAGGCTGCCGCTCGGTCCTCGTATGCAGCGGCGACGGCCCCTCGGAAATGGCAAAATACGCCGGCCTCGGAGGCCCGCAACCGGACTTCGTCGCGGATAACCTCTTGCACGCCGTCGACGCCATTCTCTCCGGACAGGTGACATGAGCGGAGCGAATGCAAGCCCGGCGCGAAGCGCAAGCGCGGTAGCGCGCAGCCTCAAGAAAGGGCGCAGCCATCAAAAAATGAACCGGCTTAGCGAGTTGCTCAAGCTTTTCAAGGGACGCCGAGTGGCGGTGCTTGGAGATTTTGTCGCCGATGTCTTCATTTACGGAGAGATCTCGCGCATTTCGCGCGAAGCTCCAGTTCTGATCCTCAATCATCGCGAAACACAGCTCGTTCCCGGTGGCGGCGCGAATGCCGTACACAATCTGCGTGCTCTCGGTGCACATCCACTTCCCATCGGCTTCGTGGGCAATGATGCGGAGGGCCGGCAGTTGCTGGCGTTCTTCAGGAAATTAGGCATCGATACGAAAGGCATTCGGGTTGAACGATCCTGGAAGACACCGGTAAAGACACGAATCCTCGCCGGAGCAGCGCATTCCCAGAGGCAACAGATCGTACGCCTTGATTCCGGCGGGGAGCCTAAGACGCTTCCAAAACTGAAAGCGAGCATACCTGCCTGCGAGGCGCTGCTCGTATCCGACTACGGTTATGGTGGCATTACCAGGGAACTTGTCCGGCAGGTCGTCCGCAATGGGATACCGTCAACAATCGATTCGAGATTCTCCATGTTGGACTTCACCGGCATGACGGCGGCGACGCCCAATGAGCCCGAAGTGGAAGCTGCGCTCGGCATCCAGATTGGGCACGACGCTGCAAAGCTCGAATCCGCTGGACGCACGCTTCTTAGAAAGCTGAAGCACGAGGCGCTTCTGATCACGCGCGGAAACGACGGGATGTCCTTGTTCGAAAAAGGCAAAAAGACCGAGCACATTCCCATTCACGGCTCTGACGAAATTGCGGATGTGACTGGAGCGGGTGATACCGTCATCGCCACGTTCACGCTCGCGCTGGCGGCCGGAGGTACCTTCTCCGAAGCGGCCCGGCTGGCCAACTATGCCGGCGGGATCGTTGTGATGAAACATGGAACACGGCCCGTAACCTATGAAGAACTCCTTCAGGCGGTGCAGGAGAGTGAATCTTGAAACTGCGAACCCTTGAAGAACTTCCCATGCTGCTTGCCGGAAAAACGACCGTGCTCACCAACGGATGCTTCGACATTCTGCACGTGGGGCATGTGCGCTACCTCCAGGACGCTCGGCGTTTAGGCGATTCCCTGGTCGTGGCCATTAACAGCGACCGCTCGGTTCGCGCCCTGAAGGGGCCGGGCCGCCCAATCCTCAATGAAAAGGAAAGAGCAGCGCTTGTTTCGGCCCTTCGCTGTGTGGATCATGTGCTGGTGTTCGATGAGCCGGATGTGACACACGTGCTCGATACACTTCGGCCTGCCATTCACGCCAAAGGTACGGACTACACCGAAGCGACAGTGCCGGAACGCGAGAAGGTGTTGGCTTACGGAGGCCAGGTGAAAATCACGGGAGACCCAAAGGACCATTCCACGAGGGACGTGATCAAACGAATCAAGGAGACGTATGAGTAGCCCTGAATACGGCGTAGAGAAACAGCTCCTCCTGCCCGGGAGGGGCTTATGAAAGCGAGCCTTAACCGCTTCCTGGTTGTGAAGTTTGGCTCACTCGGCGACATCGTGCATTGTCTGCCTTCGGTAGCGCAGCTTCGAAAGGCCTTTCCTCACGCCGAAATCGACTGGCTCGTCGAGCGAAAGAACAAAATCGCGGTGGAGATGAGCGGTCTCGACGTCAAGCTTGTCCCGATCGACACTTATCAGTGGCGCAACAGTCCAAGCATCGGCAATGCAAAGGAAATTGCGGAATTTGTATGGGCGCTGCGCACCGACGGCTACGATTGCGCGATCGATTTCCAGGGACTGATCAAGTCTGCATTTTTCGCGTACCTGTCCGGAGCACCAATGCGGATCGGGTGGGAGCGCGATTTCCTGAAAGAATCCGTGAGCCACTTTTTTTATACGGAAGTCGTAAAGCCGAAGCGAATCCACATCATCGATCAGCAGATGGAGTTGCTCAAACCTCTCGGAATCGACCCGGATTGGTATGCCGAAGTGCCGCTTAAAGCTCCGGAAAAGGCGCGTCAGTCCGTGGAGCTGAAGCTGAAAGGACTCGCCGATTACGTGCTGATCAATCCCGGAGGCAACTGGCCGACCAAGTGTTGGAACCCGCAGCGCTATGGCGAACTGGCGGGACGGCTGATCAAGGATGGCCTGCCGGTGGCGGTCACCTGGGGGCCGGGCGAAGAGTCGATGGTGAAGAATCTTGTTCGGTCCGCAGGCGCCGGCGTCCGGCAGATTCCGACGACGCTCGAGGAACTCGTGGCGCTCTGCGAACGCGCAAAGTTATTCGTCGGCGGAGATACCGGTCCCATGCACTTTGCGGCGGCTGTCGGAACGCCGATCGTTTCCATCTTTGGACCGACAAGCAGCGATCGCAATGGGCCTTTCCGGCGGGAAGACATTGTGGTGGAGAGACGATTGGCCTGTCGGCCGTGCTACGAACGGGACAAGTGCCCGCTGGAACACTGGGAATGTATGGAACACATTACGGTGGATCAGGTTTACGAAGCCTGCCGGAAGCGCCTGGCAATGGGGACAGCAGGATGAGCGGCACGAGTGGCCGTCGCTTTTCGGTGAGGGTGTCCCCTCCTAAGTTAGGAGGGGACACCCTCGCCGAAGAGCTGCGTCCAAGCCCTGGGGTTCCGGACCCATGCTTCTGTAAATTTCGCCCGTGATCCAGAAACTCCGCGTTCCTCTCGGCTTCATCATTGCCGCCCTGGTCCTCTACCTCGCGCGTCCCACCGGTATCTCGATCCTTGCCGGTCTCCCGTTCGCCATTGCAGGTGCGCTTCTCCGGGGCCTGGCGGCCGGAACAATTCGCAAGGATTCCACACTTGCCATGGACGGCCCTTACGCATGGACGCGGAATCCTCTTTATCTCGGAAGCTTCCTGTTGCAACTGGGTTTTGGCGCGATGAGTGGAAGCTGGATGGCTGCGGGACTGACCATTCTTCCCTCGTTCGTGGTCTATCCAAACGTGATCCGCAACGAAGAAGCGCACCTCTCGCGGCTGTTTCCTGAGGAATTTCAAAAGTACTGCGCCGCGGTCCCGCGATTCGTCCCTCGCATCCGGTCTACCGGGCAGTCTTTCTCGCTGAACCAGTACTGGAACAACCGCGAATACAACACAGCTCTGGGTTTTGCGGCGGTCCTTGCCGTGTTCGTCGTCAAATGGCGGTTGATTTAGGCTGGAGCGGCACCTATACTCAGAGGCGTGAGTTTTTTCGAGTGGGCGTTTCGCCCACTTTTTTGTTGTTATGGGCAAGGAAGTCGAGCGCGATCGAATCCGTCAACTGGTCACGGAAGTTATTGAAAGCCAAGGGTATGAGCTCATCGAGTTTGTGCTCAGAGGGGGCGGAAAAGACTGGGTCCTGCGGGTTTTCATCGACAAGCCGGCCGGAATTTCGCATAAGGATTGCGAGTTAGTCAGTGAACAACTAGGAACGGTTCTAGATGTAGAAGATCTGATTCCCTTTGCGTACACCCTGGAAGTCTCGTCACCGGGTCTGGATCGCAAGCTTGTCAAAGACTCTGACTACACTCGCTTTGAAGGAAAGCTGGCGAAGATCCACACAAGGGTCCCGCTGCAGAACCAGAAAACCTTCAAAGGAAGGTTACGCGGACTCCAGGGCAGCAGCGTCCTGCTGGAAATGCCGAAAGGCAGCCTGTTGGAGATTCCGCTGGATGTGATTCACGAAGCCCGGTTGGAGTTTGACTGGGCCGATGAGAAGGCGCGGACAAGAAGGGATGGCGATGTCTAATCTGCTGTTTCAGACAATCGATCAAATCAGCCGGGAAAAAGGTATCGACCCGCAGATCGTGGTCCATGCGATCGAAGATGCGATTGTCGTCGCGTCACGAAAATACTTCAAGTCCAACGAAGAATTGCGCGGCCGGATCAATCCTGACACCGGAGAGATTGACGTCTTCGCACTCCGCAAGGTCGTCGAGGAAGTCACCAATCCCGTCCGGGAAATCTCGATGGAAGAAGCGCGCTCCATCAAACCCGACGCGCAAATGGAAGAAGAGATCGAGTTCCTGAAGCCGACGGTAGGACTCGGCCGGATTGCGGCGCAGATGGCAAAACAGGTCATCTTTCAAAAAGTACGCGAAGCCGAGCGGGAAAGCGTATACGCCGAATACCACAAGCACGTCGGTCAAATCGTCAATTGCGTGGTAAAGCGTTACGAGAACGGCGACATCATCGTCGAGCTGGGAAAGACCGAAGGGCGCCTCGGCAAACGCGATCAATCGAAACTCGAAAGCTTCGCCACCAACGAGCGCATCCGGGTCGTGATTGTGAAAGTCGACAAAACCGCGAAGGGCCCGCAGGTCATCGTTTCGCGGACAGATCCGGCTCTGGTCCAGCACCTGTTCCAGACTGAGGTTCCGGAAATCTACGACGGCACCGTGCAAATCAAGAGCACCGCGCGGGAAGCCGGCGATCGCACCAAGATTGCCGTTACTTCGCGCGAACGCGATGTGGATCCTGTGGGCGCCTGCGTCGGCATGAAAGGTACGCGGGTCCAGTCCATCATTCGCGAGCTGCGCGGCGAAAAAATTGACATCATTCAATGGAATGACGATGTGGTGACGTTTGCCACAAACGCGATCAGCCCGGCCAAAGTCAGCCGCGTCACAATCCTCGACCACGCCGAGAAAATCATGGAGATGGTTGTCGAAGACAGTCAGTTGTCGCTGGCGATCGGCAAGAAGGGCCAGAACGTCCGTCTTGCGTCAAAGCTCATTGGCTGGCGCATCGACATCAAGAGTGAGGAAGAGAAGCGCGCCGAGATCGAAAACCAGATCAGCCAGATGCAGGAGTCCGTGCCGACTCCCATCGAGAACATGCCGGGACTAACCCCGGCGCTTGCGCAGAAGCTTATAGCGGCAAACATCACGACTATCGAACAGTTGGCTGACCTCGCGCCGGAAGATCTCGAGAACATCCCGGGTATAGGGTTGAAGACCGTCGAAAAAATCAAGGACGTCCTCTCGGAGTACTACGCACAGCTTCCTTCTTATGAGGAAGACATGGTGCGCGCCACCGCAGAGCATATGTTTTCAAAAAGCGTTGATGAACCGGTCGAGCCGATCAAACCAATCGAGCCCGTTGCGGTGGCGGCCCCAGTTGAAGAGAAGGTTGAAGATAAAGTTGAAGAGACTCGCGAACCCGTCGCATCAGATAACGGTGTACCGGAAGCGGCGGAAGCAGAAGTCACCGGGGAACAGAACCCGCCAGAGGAATAAAGGGGTACAATAGGCGATTCATGGGAAAAAAACTTCGAGTCTATGAGCTCGCTCGGGAGCTGAACCTCGACAATTCCGAAGTCATTCGAGAACTGCAGCACATGGGTGTGCCGGTTACCTCGCATTCGAACACCGTCGAAGACCGTCTTGCCGACCAGCTTCGCAAAAAACTTGGCCCCACCGCCGACGAGGAGCCCGTGCACGCAGCCAGGGCGGCTAAAGTCGAGGAAACCCCAGAGGTAGAAGAAATCGTTACAGCACCTGTCCAGGAAGAAGCCCCGCTGGAAACCAAACCCGTTCCACCTCCTGCGGCTCCGAAGATCGAAGCGAAACCCGTTGAGCAACCCGTAGCTGAAGCCAAGGCGGCACCTAAACCCGTTGCGCCGCCACCTCCTCCGGCGCCACCGGCTGCTCCTGTGCCGCCGCCAGCGGCTCCCGTTGAAGTGAAAATGGCGCCTAAGCCCGTTGCGCCGCCACCTCCCACGCCGGTTGCGCCACCCCCGCCACCGCCGCCGCCAGCTCCGCCGGTCCACAGAGCAGAGCCTCGAGGCGTACGATTCGTTGAACAAAAAGCACCCGTAAGCCCGATCGTGTCGTTACCCGGAGAAAGAAAGCCGGCTACGCCGGTCGTCGGGCACGAAGAGCGAAAGACAATGCAGCAGATTGTCCAGGAGCGATTGCGGCAGCAGAATCGGCTGCCCGTCCAGCCTCCTCCACGCAAACCTGGTGAAGCTCCACGCGCTCCGATCGGACAGCCCCAAAGGCCGGTGCAGCCCGGCATGAACCGCGGACCTGCTCCCGCAAGTCCGGTTGGAACACGGCCGCCGCTCCGTCCCGGAGGCCCAATTCCCGATCAGCGGCGGCCGAGCCCGCTCGAGCGTTATCAACAACGTTATGAACGTCACGTTGAAAAGAAACTCGGGACTCCTGCCACCCGTCCTCAGCCCAAGGTCGAAGCGCCGAGAGAATTCCGCAAGGTCACTCTGACTGAAGGCATCACCGTCGGAGAGCTCGCTGAAAAACTCGATGTAAAGTTCAACGAAATGATCAAAAAACTGATGGAGCGCGGTGTTTTTGCCTCGAAGAACCAGTCGCTCGATCGGGAAATGGCGAAAGATATCTGCAAGATGTTCAATGCTGAAGCGGATTTTGTGACGTTTGAAGAAAGCGTGATGCTCGATCAGGTCGAAGTCAGCGCTCCTGAAAACCTGCTGCCCCGCGCCCCCGTGGTCACGATCATGGGTCACGTCGATCACGGAAAAACCTCATTGCTCGACGCCATTCGAAAGAGCCGGGTGACAGAGTCGGAACACGGCGGCATTACGCAGCACATTGGCGCCTATCAGGTGCCCGTGAAGGGCCGCAAGATCACCTTCCTCGATACTCCGGGCCACGAAGCGTTTACTCTTATGCGTGCCCGCGGCGCGAAGGTCACCGACATTGTTGTACTGGTCGTGGCCGCAGACGATGGCGTCATGCCCCAGACCATCGAATCCATCTCACATACGAAAGCGGCGAAAGTGCCGTTCGTGGTCGCCATCAACAAGATCGACAAACCAGGCGTCAACATTGAACGCGTAAAGCGCGAGCTCGCGGATCAGGGACTCCAGGCGGAGGATTGGGGTGGCGACACCGTTATGGTGGAGGTCTCGGCAAGAACGGGAAAGAACCTCGACCACCTGCTTGAAATGATTCTTCTGGTCGCGGACCTGCAAGCGCTCAAGGCGGATCCCAGCCTGCCGGCTATGGGCGTTGTGCTCGAAGCCAAGATCGATAAGGGCCGCGGTAACGTGGCAACCGTTCTGGTGCAGAATGGAACGCTGAAAGTCGGCGACAACTTCATTGCCGGCGCCGTATACGGCAAAGTCCGGGCTATGTTCAACGAACATAGCGAGCCCGTGAAGGAAGCGCCCCCTTCAACACCTGTTGAAGTTCTGGGTTTGCAGGGAATGCCCCTCGCCGGCGATTCCTTCCAGTCCGTTGACGACGAGAAGGCCCGCTCGGTCGCGCAATACCGCCAGGAGAAACTGCGCGAAACGGCCATGGCGAAGACCTCGCGCCTCACGCTCGACCAGCTCCACCGCCAACTGGCGGAAGGCGACGTCAAGGAAGTCGCGATCGTCCTGAAATGCGACGTACAGGGATCTCAGGAAGCCCTGAGCGAAATGCTGACCAAGCTCAGCACCGACAAGGTGAAAGTCCGAATCCTGCATTCCAGTGTCGGGGCAATCACGGAAACCGACGTCCTCCTTGGAGCGGCTTCGAATGCCATCATCGTAGGCTTTAACGTTCGACCCGAGCGAAAAGCGGCGGAGTTAGCCAACCGCGAAAAGGTTGAAATCCGTCTCCATACGATCATCTACAACGTCGTCGATGAGATTAAGAAAGCCATGCTCGGCATGCTCGAACCGGTGACAAAAGAAGTCCGGCTCGGTTCGGCCGAAGTGCGCAATGTGTTCCGTGTCCCCAAGGTGGGTGCCATCGCCGGTTCATACATTACCGACGGAAAAATCACCCGTAGCGCGGAAGTCCGGCTGTTGCGCGATAACATCGTGATTTACGAAGGAAAGATCTCGTCTTTGAAACGATTCAAGGACGACGCATCCGAAGTGACCCGCGGTTATGAGTGCGGTATCGGGATTCAGAACTTCAACGACCTCAAAGTCGGCGACATCATCGAAGCCTTTGTGACCGAGAACGTGGAAGTGACCCTATAGTTATCATTGCCCTGCTCACCCTCGAGATCAATATCCCGCACGCGCAGTCTCTCAAAGACAAGAGGATGGTTGTCCGCAGCGTCAAGGATCGCCTTCGATCGAAGTTCAATGTAGCCGTCGCCGAGACAGATCACCAGGATGTCTGGCAGCGTGCTGCAATCAGCGTCACCACGGTCGGTTCTGACGAGCAATATGTGCGGCAGGCGCTCCAACTCGCACTCGGTGAGGCCGAACGCATCGCCCCGGAATGCGTCGTGCAGGGTAATATCGAGATCGTGTAGCGGCAGGGTCTTCTTCCCGGTTTAGCTCCTTTTCTGTCAACTTAGTAACACCCCTCTGTTCAAGTAGATGGACATCGCACGCTTTACCGCTTGGCGCTCTTCAACAAATCCCATTTAGAATCAACGAGTTGAATCCGATTCCTTAGGAGCCAGGAGTTTTGGTTCTCCCCTTGCTATCTAGGTCGGCGTAAGAGATTGCCACGGACGGCAAATGTGCTTGGGTTGGGTCGTCAGGGATGATCGCGGAGAAACGGATTTCAGCAGATACGGAATTTGCCGCACGACCCGCTCCAAGAATCACGGGAGTCGGGATTAGCCACAGTCAGGAGCCGAACTTCCAATCGTTTCAAACGATAGCCTACGAGGATGTACCAATGCGCGGGAAGGGCCGTTCCTTTTTAGATTTTGAGATTAGTAGGATCGTATCGTTACTGACCTCGACAGATATGTCGATTACCGATATCGCTAAACGGATGCGCTGCAGCGTCAGTGCCGTCAATTCCGTTAACCGAAAGATGAATGTTCGCCAGTACGCCGGACGCCGGACAACCTGGGAGCAAGCCTCGTCGACCGATGGGAATTCGCGTATCGGGTCAGCTTAACCAAATTAGAAGTCGTGGCGCTGTCTCGACAGGCGGAATTCCTGCGAAATCGGGGGAATGTCCTCCGGAGACAGCGTTTCTCCTTCGTCAGCGGCTATAGCAGAACGTAAAAACGATAGTACTGAAGCTTGAAAAACTGCTCAACCGTGTTCTGGATTCCATGCCACGTGTCTGCCCAGTTTCCTAACGTCTCATTGCCCCCAAAGACAGCGACACACCCCACACGGATCCCGGCGGGTTCCAGCACCGCCTTGTAGACCATTTCTGAACGCCGGCTTCGAAATCCGGGCGAAAGCACTACGACGGATTTGATGTGTTCCTCGTTCAGAGAATCGAGGATCTGTTTCGCCGCGTTCAGACTGATGGGTTCAATTTCCCGGATCGGGATGATCTCGTATTGTTTAAGGCCCGACATACTGACCATCACTTCCACAAATCGTCTCGAAACTTCATTGGGGGCGGATGAATTGCGGCTCATCGATGTCGGGACAAAAGCCCGGGGTGCGAGGCCGACCTTCTCCAGAGCGGCTGCCCGTTCAAAAACCAGATAGTGGATGTCGAAATTCTCCAGTAGCAGCGCGTCGCTGTGGTCAGCCTGCTCGCTGCACACGAGGCTCTGACCGATTTCCTTTGCCCAGAAGCGGCGCGGGAGGACAACAGAGGAAATGAGGACCAGAATGACCAGTAACCGCAACTTCCAGGTCGTCTTCAGAACCTCCTTTCGGTGAAAAAGGTGGCGATACCATCGATTTGGTGTTGGAGTCTTCCGCTTAACCATAAAGCCTGGCCAGTATAGCCGCTGGTCTCGAATTCGTTACAGGTCATAGATTCAGACCGCCTGCAGCGATCAGGGAAGGATAGCCGGCAGAACCCTGTGTGCCGGAAGGTCCGGCAGGGGTTATATTGAAATTGAATAACCATGCTGGGACGCCGCGTTGATCGCATTGAAGAACAATTGAGAATGGAGTTGAGCGAGATCCTCGAACGCGAACTACAGGATCCGCGCGTCCTTCTTGTAACCGTCACACGCGTGAAGGTAACGCCCGACCTGAGTCAAGCTCGCGTGTTCATCAGCACTTTGAGCGAGGGCGAAGAGCGCAAGAAGACCCTTCAGGGTCTCAAATCGGCGGCAAAATTCGTTCGGCGCTCGCTCAGTGGGCGACTGCACCATCTGCGAAGAATCCCCGAACTTATCTTCGAATACGACGAAACCCTCGAAACAGAAATGCGAATCGAGCAATTGTTCGAACAGATCAAGACAAAGCCAGAGTGAACGGGGTTCTTGTCATCGACAAGCCCGGGGGCATCACCTCGCACGACGTCGTACAGCGTATCCGAAAGCTGCTCAAGACCAGCAAAGTCGGGCATCTGGGGACGCTGGATCCGATGGCAACCGGAGTTCTGCCGTTGTGCATTGGAAAGGCCACGCGCATGGGCCAGTTCCTCGCCTCCTCGCCTAAGGAATATACCGGTGACATCCGCTTCGGATTCGCGACTTCCACCTACGACCGCGAAGGCGAACGTGTCGGGGTTGAGCAGCCTTTCGATTACAACCAGAGCCAGGTCGAAGAAGCAATTCTCTCGCTTATCGGAAGCTTCGATCAGAAGCCGCCGCTGATCTCCGCCAAGAAAATTGGCGGAGAGCCGTCCTACAAGCTGGCGCGGCGCGGAACGCCGATTGAAAGTGCGGCCGTTCCCGTGGACGTAGAGCGCTTCGAAATCCTGCGTTTTGAGCCGCCGCTTGCGACCTTCCGCGTTGTTTGTTCGGCGGGGACCTATGTGCGCAGCCTGGCGCACGATCTTGGCCGGCAACTCGGCTGCGGCGCGCACCTGGAATCTCTCCGGCGGCTGCGTTCGGGCGACTTCGGGATAATTCAGGCGGTGCGGCTGGATCGGGCGTCGGCGGCGGATGTCGTGCCCATGGAAAACCTTCTGTCCGAGTATCCGTCTATCACGCTCGACAGCAAGGCCGAAGAGGATCGCGTGCGCCATGGGAATCCCGTGGCGACGGATATAGAACGCGGTCTTGCGCGCATCTTCAACAAAGAAGGCGAGTTCTTGGCAGTTGCATCCGTAGAAAGTGGTTGGGCACGTCCAAAAGTTGTGTTAATCTCAGTGACTTCGGCTGAACCCCGAAAGCCTCACTGAGGCGTATACCAATTAAGAGGAAAGCGGAAAACCTGAGAAGATGAGTTTAACGAAAGATAGCAAGGGAACGATTATCACGACGCATCGTATTCACGCCTCGGATACGGGTTCTCCGGAAGTCCAGATTGCCATTCTTAGCGAACGCATCACGTACCTCACTGAGCATTTCAAGACACATAAGAAAGACCATGGCTCCCGCAGGGGGCTGTTGAAAATCGTTGGCAAGCGCCGTCGCTTGCTCGATTACCTGAGACGGCACAGTGTTGAACGCTACAGAGACGTGATCGGTAAGCTTGGAATCCGCAAATAGAGCGCTGCAGGCTGTAAGCGCTTCGACAGATTCAAACCAGTGTAGAGAGAACCCGGGGCTGTCGCTTCGGGTTTTTTTGTTGTACATGAGCGGCTGCGAATGCAAGCCCGGGCAAAGCGTAAGCGCGGTAGCGCGAAACATTGAGCAACAGGGCGCCGCCATCAAGTTAGGAGAAATTTAAACATGAATGTTCAAAAAGTCAGCGCGATGATCGGAGAGCGAGAGCTCTCGATTGAGATCGGCAAGCTGGCAAAACAGGCCCACGGGGCTGCTTACGTCCGTTGTGGCGATACTGTCGTGCTGGTCACGGCCTGCGCCGCGGACAAACCGAGGGAAGGTATCGACTTCTTCCCTCTTACCGTCGATTACCGTGAAAACTTTTACGCCGCGGGCAAAATCCCCGGCGGATTTTTCAAACGCGAAGGCAAGCTCTCGGAGCGTGAAACTCTGACCTGCCGGATGATCGATCGGCCGATACGGCCGCTTTTCGAGGATGGGTACAAAAACGAAACCCAGATAATTGCCCTGGTGTTGTCGGCGGATCCCGAAGTCGATCCGTCGATGCTCGCCATTGTCGGCGCCTCCACGGCATTGTTCATCTCCAACATCCCGTTCACCAAGCCGATCGCGGCAGTTCGCGTAGGACTGATCGACGGACGCTACGTCGTAAACCCCACCTATACAGAACTGAAGTCCAGCCGGCTGAATCTGGCCGTCGCCGGGATGGAAGACGGCATCGTCATGGTCGAGTCGGGTGCCAAGGAAGTTTCCGAAGACATCATGATTGAGGCGTTGAATGTCGGCCATGAGGCAATCAAGCAGATCATTGCAATGCAGAAGGAACTGGCCGCGCGGCTCAACCCGGTAAAACGGGCGGTGACGCCGCCGGTGACGGATGCGGCGCTGGCAACGGACATCGAAAAGCTTATCCGGGCCGAACTGGAAGATGCGCTCGATACGAAGAAGTACCCGAAGATGGAAAGCTACTCCCGGATCGACGCGGCCAAGGCAAAGGTCGCCGAAAAGTATCCCGACGCGGATCCTGCCAAGCTCGCGCTGATCAAGCGTTTGTTTGACGAGCTGAAGGAGAAGATCTTCCGCGACCAGATTCTCCACAAGCGCGAACGGCCGGACAAACGCAAGTTTGACGAGATCCGTCCGATTTGGATCGAAACGAGCGTTCTCCCGCGCACCCACGGTTCGGCCGTGTTTACAAGAGGTGAGACCCAGGCGCTCGTAACGGCAACGCTTGGCACCTCCGATGACGAACAGAGAATGGAGTTGCTTGAAGGCGAAGCCCATAAGCGGTTCATGCTGCACTACAACTTTCCTCCGTTCTCGGTCGGGGAAACCGGGAGAATGACTGGTCCAGGACGCCGCGAAATCGGCCATGGCGCCCTGGCGGAACGCGCTCTGGCAGCCGTTCTGCCCACCGCGGAAGCCTGGCCGTATACCATTCGCATCGTGTCGGACATTCTGGAATCGAACGGTTCGTCGTCCATGGCGTCCATATGCGGGGGCGCCCTGGCGATGATGGATGCCGGCATTCCCATCACGGCTCCGGTTGCCGGCGTTGCGATGGGGCTCGTCAAGGAAGGCGACAATTACGCCGTTCTTAGCGATATTGCAGGCGCTGAAGATCATTATGGCGACATGGATTTCAAAGTCGCCGGCACGCGCGAGGGAATCACCGCGTTGCAGATGGATATCAAGATTCCGGGCGTCACTTCCAAAATCATGGGCGAAGCCCTTGAACAGGCCCGCCAGGGCCGGATGCACATTCTGGGCATCATGGAAGAATCGCTGGCGGCGCACCGTGAGGAGATTTCTCAGTTCGCTCCGCGCATCTACACATTGAAAATCCCGACCGACAAGATTCGCGACGTGATCGGCCCCGGCGGCAAGATGATCCGATCGATCATCGAACAGACCGGCGTGAAGATCGACGTCTCCGATGACGGCCGCGTCAACATCGCGTCCTCGGATGGTCCGTCGGCCAACAAGGCGATCGCGATCATCCAGGGACTCACTGCAACCCCCGAGATCGGCAAAACATATCTTGGCAAAGTCGTCCGCATCGCCGACTTCGGCGCATTTGTGGAGATCTTTCCCGGTACCGACGGACTGCTGCACATCTCGGAAATCGCCGAGGCTCGCATCCGCCAGGTAAGGGACGAGTTGAATGAAGGCGATCAGGTCATGGTCAAGGTTGTCGGCATCGAAGGCAACAAGATCAAGCTATCCCGCAAGGCCGTCCTTCGCGACAAGAAGGGCGAACAAGCGCCTCAATAAGGCCCACTCAGAGAAAGGAGAGGCATTTCGCTCCCGCGAAATGCCTCTCGCCTGAATTCGGGGCTGAATTCGGGGCCGTGCTACTCGAACCCCGAATTCTTTCGGCCTCTCACGACGTTAACCCTTTAGAAAGACTCAATTAGTACTTAACAGGAGCAGGACAGTTCGGGGTTCGAGTAGCACGGCCCCGAATTCAGAACATCGTGTTTTCGTTTTTCGCGGCCTCCGGGACTTCCTGCACGACATCCCAGTGTTCGACGATCTTTCCGTTCTCGACTCTGAAAATATCTATGACGGCCTTCCCTCTCGTGCCGGGAACCGGAATATTGTGACTGTGCACAACGACCAGATCGCCCTCGGCGACCAATCGTTTGAAGTCGACTCGTAACTCGGGATTCGCTCCCGTGATCCACTTTACGAATCCGATGAACGGCTCCGTTCCATCACCCGCATTGGGGTTGTGCTGGCGGTAGTAGGAACCGACATAACGTTGCACCGCTTCCTCGGGCTGTTTTTGATTGAATGCGAGATCGTAGAATGCCCTTACGTTCTCCTTGTTCTGTTCCATGTCGTTCGCCATAGTTAGTCCTCTTCTTCTGTGATGCGAGCGCTGGGGTTGGTCACGAGATCCTGCACCGATTGGTGACGCTTCGTAAACGCCATCGTCATGAGTCTTGTCATGATCGAAGAATTCGAGGTTCGGGACGCGGCCCCGAATTCCGGCCCCGAATTTCAGTCGTAATCGAGAGGACGAATCGGCTCCTCGAGTTCATCTTTGCGCTTGAGAGCTTCCTGAAATTTGTCTTCGACGGTCTTCATTCGAGAGGCTTCTTTCGCAAAGGCGTCGCGGAAGCGATCGTCGGCCGTCTCCTTGTCTCGCTGAAGTTGCTGCATGGCGTCTTCGAAAGATACGCCGGATTTCTTCTTGGACTTCTCCGTAAAGAGCACTTCGCCGCTGAGGCGATCAACAGTGAGCACCGCTTCGCAGCAGGTGCACTGCACGGTCAGGTGATCTGATTTCTTGGACATGCCGGGAAGTATAACGCGGCAGATCCTATTTCCAGTAGTCGCCCCAGCGTCGATCGACGAGCTTCACGATGGAGTCGTCCATCTCGAGCGGTAAAGGATATCCGTGTTTCCAGGTCGCGTCGATTCCAATCATGCCGCGGTACACGGGACGCGCGCCAACAAACTCCTGCTCCGAGAAAACCATGTCGCGCGCGGGATCGAAGCGTGTGAAGATTCCCCATTGCAGGTTCTCATCGTCATCGAGATTCACGTCCGGACTTACGGCGACGACGAAGCGTACGGAAGCCTTTGCGGCGAGAACGCTTTTCAGGACGGCCCTGCCTCCCTCACTCACCGACACTACGAGAAAACCGCCTTCCAGCAACTTCCATTTCTCGATGCGGGCGTCAATACGCGAGAAATCCACATCCGGCGACGGAACGTCCGGCCGGAGGACCCCGCCGCATGCGTCAAGCACCAGTTTGCTGCCGACGTGCATCGTGAATGACGTGAAGTCGAGCGTGTCGAGAGGAGCGAACGGCAGCAGCCACATGTGGTCTTCGGGATCAAATCGCTGCCCGATATCACGCAGCACGCCGTGGAAATCACGCGGATCGCGTTCGGCGCCCACCAGGACAAGCACCTTCGTGAGAGAAAGCTGGCCCGTGCCAAGCAAGGCCATGGCTGTTTTCAGAACTTCCTTGGGATGACGCTCTTTTATGGAAGCGACAAGAAGATTGTGAAAACCCGCCCCAACATAAGCCGCGAGATCTACGACGTTCGGATGAATCAACTTGATCAAGGGTCCGACCATCTCTCCCGCAGCGAGCCCGAGAAATTTGTCTTCCTGCGGCGGTTTTCCCACGACCGTTGCAGCATAAACCGCGTTCCGGCGGCGCGTCACTTTGCGGACGTGAAACACCGGAAACTCTGCAGCCTCCGAATAGTGCCCAAAGTGATCGCCGAACGGCCCCTCGATGCGGCGTTCCTTTGCCGGAACGATCCCTTCCAAAATGATTTCTGCGGTTGCCGGAACGCTCATCCGGAGCGTCTTTGCGCGAACCATCGGGACGCTCTTTCCTCGGAGAAACCCCGCGAAGCCAATCTCATCCACATCTTCGGGCAAAGGCAGAATGGAGGACATCATGAGAATGGGATCCGCGCCAATGACGACCGCGACTTCAAGATCCTCTCCCTGTTGTTCGGCTTCCCAGTAATGACCCCGGCCACCCTTCATGCTTTGCCAATGCATGCCCGTCTCGTCCTTGCCGAAAACCTGGAGGCGATAGAGGCCCAGGTTCCTGGCACCGGTTCGGGGATTGTGGGTGATGACCATGCCGAAGGTGAGAAAGCGCCCGCCGTCCTGAGGCCAGCACTTCAATACGGGCAGCTGCGTAAGATCGGGGACTTCGGAGACTTCCTGACAGACACCCGCCGAAACCGATGCCGGCCGCATGTGCCGCAACCGGCTCAAAACTCTCCGGCTTTGCCACAGGGAGCTGAGGGAGGGAGGATTCAAACGTTGGACCGCCTTCAGCAATTCCTCGCCGATTTCGCCGGGGTCCCGGCCAAGAGCGGCACGCACGCGATCCATCGTTCCGAATAGATTCATCACCAACGGCATCGTCGCGCCCTTGGGCCGCTCAAACAGCAGTGCGGGGCCGCCTTCCCGCAGAACGCGCTGGGCAATTTCCCCGGCCTCCAGAACAGGGTCCACTTCGATCTTCACCCGCTGGAGCTGGCGCATCCTCTCAAGCTGTGCGATGAACTGTTGCAGATCCTCGAAAGGCATAACGGGTGACGATAGCACGCCGCAACAAGGGCTTCGTCTACTACTTCAAACACACTTGGAGTGGCTTGAACCGCCAGAGCGCCAAGAGGGAGAAATTAGGGACGAGAAATTAGGGACAGAGAGCAATTAGCAGCTGCGAGTTTCGAATATTGAAAATGGTGCTGCTAATTGCTCTCTGTCCCTAATTTCTCGTCCCTAATTTCTCCCTCTTGGCGCTCTGGCGGTTCAACGCCTAATAAGGCAGCGCTCTATAGCTGAGGATCTTCAGAGGTCTCGTGCTTGTTAGATGAGTCGTGTCCACAGCGGTCAGCAGGTTCGACACGAGGCAGTGGTCGTATTGCATGCTGTTGATGCCGCCGCCGTTCCATGCAAAGGCGGGCGACCCGAGGCTCGCAAGAAGGTTGTGGCTCGCATCCCACGTCTTCGCGACCCATATACTTCCATGTACCTCGCCGTTCCCGCCTCCGTTCATTTGCACGTGGCCGTCACCGACAACGAAAATAATCCCATACCAGCTAAAATTCCCACTCATCGTGAGTGTGCCCGTTACGACCAGGACTCCGTGGCCGGTCCCGTTCCCATTCAGAGTCAAATTTCCGTCCACGTAATTGATGGAGCTGAGGGTCGTGGAAGTAGGATTGAAAGAACCCACATTTGCAGACGTGTAATGGTGAGCCCCCGGCGTGTTGTAGATCGCGCTCATGACCGAGTCCATTCCAGCCGGCGTGGTCATTGTTTCACCCATGGCGCCGAAGCCGTTCTGCACAGACGGCGTGCCTCCTGCGCCGAGATAATGGTCAGGCCTGGGGAGAGAATCGATGATCGTCTCCACGGAAGCCGTTGGCGGACTCGCGTTCGGATCGTCAAAGCCATCGATTGCCGGCTCGTCGGGTTCCGCGACGGGGTCATGGCAACTATTGGCGTCGTTACCCCGAATATAGAAGTTCACGGAGTTTGGCATTGCATCGATCACAGGATTAGGCCCGTCGAGGGTAAGCGGCCCGCCGGGTGCGAACCCAAGAACCGGGCTGGACACCTCCATTTGCACGATCGACCGGGCACCATTCCGAGTTTGGGCGAGCGATGTCAGCAGCCACACCTTTCCATACTTGGTGCCGCCGCTGATCTGTGATGATGCGGCGGCTCCGGAGCCACCACCACCGCTCAACACGACCGTTGGATTCGTTGTATAGCCGGAACCCGCGCTCGTCACGTCAATATGATCGATCGCATATGTGCCCGTGTTCATTGTGCCGATACTCGCCGTTGCCAATCCACCTCCGGAGCCACCACCACCGGTTAAGGTGACCGTAGGCACTGACGTATAGCCGGTACCTCCGGAAGTGACGTTGATGCTCGCCACGGGATAGGTAGTTGCGGTGGCGAAGGTGACGTTCGCGGTTGCTGTCGCGCCCGTACCACTTCCGCCGCTGAGAGTAATGGCGGGGGTTGAAGTATAGCCAGTGCCGCCCGAAGTGATCGTGATACTCGCCACCGAATATGTCGTCGATGTGGTTGTGGTAACTAGCGCGGTAGCCGCGGCGCCTGAGCCGCTGCCGCCACCGCTGAAGCTAACGGTGGGCGCGCTCGTGTAGTTGATTCCCCCTCCCGTGATCGTAATGGAGAGGACCGAATATGTGGTCGTGCCCGTAGTAACAACGGTTGCGGTACCTGCGGCGCCATTCCCGCCGCCTCCGCTCAAGGTAATAGTGGGAGTGCTTATGTAGCCGCTCCCTCCACTGACCAGGTTGATCGCCGCGACAGGATAAGTCGTCGTGCTCGAGCTGACAACGGCCGCCGTACCTGCGGCCCCTGACCCGCCACCTCCGCTGATACTGACGGTTGGTGCCGACGAATAGCTCGTGCCTCCGGAGGTTAGTGTCAGTCCGGTTACGGGAAAACCGCGTGTTGCCGTTGCCGTGGGATTGCTGGTGGTTCCAACTCCGCCAGTAATGATCACCGTGGGAGTGGACGTGTAACCGCTGCCTCCACTCGTGACATTAATCGAAGCAATGCGATATCCCGTTGTGGCCGTCGCCGTAATGTTGTTGCAGTCCGGAAATGCCCCCGCGCTCAATTTCAATTGAGAAGTGAAGGTTGCAGCGCTGTACCCACTCGTGTCATAGCCGGGATTCTGCACCGAAAGGCCGTTAGGACTTTTGTCGTCCGCCGGCCTGACAAACAACGTCCCTGAGAAGGATCCGTTCCCGGCTACAAAAGTCACGCCGGACTTCTGGTCGATTGGGCTGTAGCCATGCGCCGCATCCAGTTTGTTGGTACATTGCGGCGAACTCGTGACCGCGACCGAATAGATGCATGACCGTGTTGCGCCGAGCACGGCACTCGCGGCGGCTCCTGAACCGCCGCCTCCTCCACTGAAGGTAATCACAGCGTCAGACGCGCTGGAATAGCATTGAGTCCCCGCGCTGCCGAGAGAGACGGACGCGACCGTTCCCGAGGTCGCGAGCGCTGCCGTCGCGGTAGCGCCGCTTCCTCCACCGCCGTTTAGAGTTACTGTTGGGGCCGTTGTATAGTTGGAACCACCACTCGACAATGTGAGGGAGCTGACAGATCCCGTCGTGACCGTCGTGCCGGTACTGGAGAGCACTGCCGTCGCGGACGCTCCGGTACCCGGGCCGCTGAACGTAACCGTGGGAGGACTTGTATAGCCGGAGCCTCCCGCAGTTAGAGTCGTCGCGGTAACGGTTCCCCCAGTGATGACGCCACCCGTTCCATCAGGGACCATGACTGCCGTGCCCGAAGCGCCGGAACCGCCGCCACCAGCAAAAGTAACCGCAGGCGCACTAGAATAGCCGGTTCCTCCGGCAGTGACGTTAGCCGAGGTAACGCTTCCCCCGGTAATTACGGAAGCTCCGGCGGACAGGTTTGCCGTCCCTAGAGCTCCCGAACCTCCTCCGCCGCTGATGGTAACCGCCGGCGAACTTGTATACCCCGATCCAGCCGAAGTCACAGTCGCAGAAGTCACGGTACCGCCCGTCACAACCGTCGAACCTGTTGACGAAAGTACAGCTACGGCCGTAGCGTTTCCGCTGAGAGTCACCGTTGGAGGAGACGCATAGGAACCGCCGTTGTTCACGGCGATCCCCGTCACGTAGCCGGTCGTCTCTGCGACCGTATAGACATTGGCAGTTGCTCCGGTCCCTCCGCCCCCGGTCAGCGTGACCGACGGTGTAGATGTGTAGCCCGTACCAGGCGAAACGACGGTCACAGCGTTAACGCCGCCGAGCGGCTGACATCCCGTCGTGTAGGAAGTCGGTGTAGACATCTGACTCGTCCCATTCCAGCAAGCTTGTGAGGAATTGGTAGCGTTGCCGTTAACGGGGACAGGCGTGTTGTTGTTTCCCTTCAGCTGGATTCTCGTCCACTTCCACTCCAGGGGATTCGAAAAATTCCAGGGTGCGGAAGACGACAGGCTGTCGTCTACGTATTGATACCAGGCGGTTCCGGACGCCGTCGCCGTACAGGGCACGCCGGGCGTTCCCGTCAGGCCCAATACGTGCTCCTGGCAAAGTTCGGTGTCGAAGTACGCGTTGGCTGGATCCCATGGCTTCACGGTGGAAGCGTTGGACACGATGTAGACGATATTCGCGGCCGTTGTGGACGGCAGTAACTCCGGAGGAGTGATCTCGTAGGGAAACTTGATTCGCTGACGCGCTTCCTGGAGGCCGGCCAGAGCGGCATAAAGCGCAACCTGGCTCTCGCGATAGTTGTGGTTGATGGATGTCTCCATATTTGTGGAGTACATCATTCCCAGACCGATCACGGTCAGGAGCAGCGAGGCAAACAGCACCGTCAGCAGCGCTATTCCGCGTTCATCCCTTCTCATTATTCTGGGCCTTATCACTGGATTTCTCTCCTTATCCATCCACTTCGTTTCACCTGATGGCTGCGCCCTATCGGGCTTGCATTCGCAGCCGCTCATTTCCCTGATGGCTGCGCCCTATCGGGCTTGCATTCGCAGCCGCTCATTTCCCTGATGGCTGCGCCCTATCGGGCTTGCATTCGCAGCCGCTCATTGGCAGCTCGTCTTGAAACCGATTGCAGCTTGCGAACAGTTGTTCAACCAGACCGTCGAGACCAGCGTGATGACCGCTTTCCGATGCGTCTGCGGATCCATCGCAGCGGACTGCAGAGTGAGCACCGCCTGAACCGTGTCCACCGTTGCCATCGTGTTGCCGCCGCTTGTTGTGATGTCGACCGGCAAACCTACAGAGTCACCGTTGTTGTAAGCCGAGAAGATAGTCGTGTTTTGGACACCCTGCACTTCGACCTCATATGCCTCCAGGGTTTGACCGGTCATGGGATCACCATTTATCTTGGGAAGCTCGCTGCGTTTCAGGCAGGGACAACCATTGGTGGTACTCGTATCCAGGTGATAGTGCACGACCTTCACGGCACCAGTGCCGTCAGTGTCCCCTTCGAACCGCAAATCCGTGTCGGTTACCTCGACCAATCCTGCAGCGGCATGCAAATCATTAATGAAAGGATGCTGGGTGAAAACGACCGGATCCATGTTGCGGGGACTTGGGTATCCCGCCTGCCGCAAATCCCGGGACATCTGGTCCATGAATTCGCGAGCTTCCTGAAACACGTCAGTCTTGGTCTGCTCCGTAGCCGATCGCGCTCCCGCAAGGTTGATCACCTGGAGGATGACACCCGACACGACCAGCACAATCACCATGACGATCATCATTTCGATAATAGAGAAACCTTTGTCTCTTCGTCGCATGGTGTCAGCTCCCGGCCATAAAGCGCAGCGTCACGGGTAACGCAAAGTAGATGTTGCCTTCTCCGTGATCCTTCAACTTGGCACTTACCGTGATCATGTAGGTGTTGGTCGTTCCGATTTGATCCAGATGCCACCGCACGTCATAGGTGCCCACGATCGAACCGGTACTCTCACAAGGTGTTCGCACAACGTAGTTCATATGGTAGCCAGCCGGCGGGCTGGCCTGTGTAAAGTTGATGGAACTGCCAAGCAAAGCGGAACCAACGGATCCCGTGTTGGGTATCGTCGTATCGATAGTCCAGTCGGTGCCGGAACAATCCGCGAGGGACGAAGTCCCGGTTCCGTTAAACGTCGAATGGATCTGTTCGAGAATGGATTCCGCCAGCATGGTCTGAGTGCTGTCAATCTTGTTGCGGTTATTCGTCGCAATCGCTGCGACAATCAACGTGAGCATGCTCAGCGACAGGATCATGAGAATGACACACGCCATCAGCGTCTCAACCAGGGTGACCCCGGCCTGCGAGCGTCTTTGGGTGTCCTTGGAGTCCGTCTTATCGGAACTAATCAGAAGTCGCATACTCGGGCGACTGTACGATGGGGTCTTAGGCGAGTAAACAGAAATGGTTTTTTAGAGACTCAGCATGAAAACGCCCTTATAGAAGGCCCCGGCAACGCAGGAAATGCTGTAGCCGGTTATAGCGCCGCCACTGCGGGCGTCAGACATGCGCCGCGACCGCTGCCGAGACGCGCTGAAGCATCTGGGGAGAAAGCTCCGGATAAATCGGTAACGCCAGAGATTCTCGCGACGCCTCTTCACTGAAAGGGAAGTCTCCAGGCTGATAACCAAGTCCGGCGAAGCACGGCTGAAGGTGAGACGATAGAGGATAATACACCTCGCATCCAATGCCCTCCTGTTTCAAACTCTCCATGAGATGGTCCCGCCGGGGATAACGAATCACGAACTGGTTGTAGATATGTCGTCCGGCCTTCTCCAAAGGCAGAACCACTCCCTTCGGCAGAAGCTTTCGATATTCGGCGGCGTTTCGACGCCGGGCCTCGGTCCAGCGGTCGAGGTAACGCAGCTTCACACGCAAAACCGCCGCCTGCATGGCATCGAGCCGGAAATTGCCGCCGAGAAGCTCATTAAGGTAGCGGCTCCGGAAGCCGTGCATCCGAAGCATCCGCACGCGCTCGGCCAGCGCGGCATCGTTTGTGGTAACCATCCCCGCATCGCCGAACGCACCGAGATTCTTCGACGGGAAGAAACTCAGGCAACCGGCATCTCCAACACTTCCGGCTCGCTTCCCATCACGTTCGGCGCCGATCGCCTGCGCGGCGTCCTCGATCACCGGCACCTTGTGCTTTGCCGCGATGCCGATAATTTCGTCCATGTCAGCCATCTGACCGAAGAGGTGAACCGGAAGAATCGCCCGGGTCTTCGAATTGATCTTCGAGGCAATTGAAGACGCATCGATATTGAAGGTGGCGGGATCGATATCGACGAAAACGGGCCTCGCGCCAAGCCTGGCGACAGCGCCAGCAGTCGCAAAGAAGCTGTAGGCCGGCGTGATCACTTCATCGCCGGCGCTAACGCCCATCGCCATGAGCACGACGAGCAGGGCATCCGTTCCGGAAGAAACGCCTACGGCATACCGGCACCCGCAATACGCGGCGATCTCCTGCTCGAACGCTTCCACCTCGGGCCCGAGAATAAACTGCTGCGACTCCATCACGCGGTCAAGCGCGTCACGGATCTCATCGCGGATTGAAGCATACTGGGCCTTGAGGTCGAGAAGAGGTACGGCGTCCATGTCGGTGGTAAGTCTAACCTTAAAAGTTTACCCGCGAGGAACTCGATAAGCGTTGGAGGTCCGCAGTGTAAAGATGGAACCTCCCCCTGGATGAAGTATCCACTGAACTTCGGCTTAAATCAGGCTTGCCTGCGACCCGCAGGAAGAGATCCAGGCGGCCGCGCGGACTCTCGGGAACTGAATGTCACAACGGCGCCGTGATACCCGGAAACTTCAGCCCTGCAGCTAAAGTCCCCGACATTTCTGCCGATAGGAGGAAATGACGACTTTCAGGAGAAGCGCAGGAATCAATGGGAGAGTCCAGTACTACTGTTTCAGGGGAACTTGATGTTGCGAGCATGGCGGACCTGGAGTTAATCGCCTCCTGCCGAAGCGGTGAGCAACATGCCTGGACCGAGCTGATTCGCCGATATCAACGATTGATTTACTCGGTTGCCCGCCGCCTCTGTAGCGACTCGGACGAGTGTGCCGATGTCTTCCAGAGGGTTTGCCTGGAGCTGTATCAGGGACTGAACCGGATACGGAATGATCAAACTCTGCCGGCATGGCTGATCACGGTTACCAAGAGAACCTCTTACGGAGTCCTCAGGAAGAAAAAGCAAACCGTCTCTATCGAAGACTTCGAAGCTGCGGCCGACCCCGGCGTAAGAGCCGTCGAGGAGGAGTTTGCGCTCGAACAAGCGGTCGCGGCGTTGCCGATTCGCTGCAGGAACCTGATCGAAATGCTCTACTTTGATGAGGAAGCTCCCAGCTATGAAGCGATTTCCAAACGCATGGGCATGCCCGTATCGAGCATAGGACCGACACGCGCACGCTGTCTGGAGAAGTTGAAGAAACATTTGGAATCATGAGTGTTGCTGAAGATCTCGGCCAGATGACCCGGGTCTTCGAAGATCTCTGGTCGGATATCCGGGGCTCGCGAATTTATGCAGGGCAACCGCGTAACGCGGACTCTGCAAGGGGCGTCGACCTGGCCAACCACGCGCTCCGCCTGGCGACAGACGTTCAGGAACCCTCACTGCAGCTCGAAGCGTGGCGCATGATGGCCTACAGTCTCACTGCCAACGAGCAGTACGCCGACGCGATTCCTCATTATGAAAGCTCGCTTCGTGCCCTCGAAGACGCCGGAAATCTTGCCCTCGCCTCCAGGAGCCGCATTGGGTACGTCTATGCCCTGACTCATGTCGGGCGTTACGACGATGCACTGGCAGCAGCCGCAGTCGCGGAGAAATGGTTCAGCGAGAATCACGACGACGCCGGCTACGCACGGCTTTGCAATAACGTCGCCAGCCTCCATCAGCGCCTCGACCAGTACGAGCAGTCCTTCGACTACTTCTCAGCCGCCGCCCGCGTCTTCGAAGCGGCCGGAGACCGTCAGGCCGTAGCGCAGGTCTATCTGAACATGGGATATACCCTCGCTCGAATCGACCGATTCGACGAGACCGAGGCTCTATACGAGCGCGCTGAAGCGATGGCCAGCGAGCTGGGAATGGAAGAGCTCTGGGCTCAGGCCAGCTACAACCATGCGTACTTTTATTTTCTCGTTGGACGTTATAGCGAAGCCCTGCGCTCCTTCGGCAACCTTCGCAGCCGGTTTAAGGAGGGCGGCAGCCTGAGACACTTTGCGCTTTGTGATCTTGACGAAGCCGAGATCTACCTTCAATTGAACCTTTCTTCGGACGCCTCGGCACTCGCCCACAACGCCATCCAGCAATTCCACAACATCGGAATGCGCTATGAAGAGGCCAAGGCGCGGGCGTTCTATGGCGTCTCACTGATGCAGATGCGCCGGCTGACAGAAGCGGTCGACACATTCCGGATCTCCCAGGAGGGGTTCGCAGGAGAGAAGAATCACTACTGGGTCGCAGTGCTGGATTTGTATCGCGCCGAAGTATTCCTTGAGCTGGAGCGGTATTGGGAAGCGCATGCTCTTGCAACAAGGGCGAAGGAGCGCTTCGAGGCGTTGGGGATCTCCTCGCGGCGGATGCTGAGCCTCGTCATTCTCGGGAAAATCGCGCTCTCGCTGGGCAACATTGAGAGCGCGGAGAAGAATGTTCTGGAGATCGCGACGCTCAACGCGGACGCCGGTGTTTCGGCAATGCGTTTCCCTTACGATCTTCTCTGCGCCCAGATCGCGGAGCGAAAACGCGACTGGACACGGGCTCTAGAGTCCTACGGCGCGGCCGCCGACGATCTGGAAATGAACCAGTCACGCCTCCGTCACGACGATCTACGTGTTGCGTTCTTGAAGGGCCGCCACCAGGTTTACGAGGCCCTCGTTCGTCTCAGCCTCGGCAATGGCCCTGATCCCGTGGAGACGGCATACTCCTGGTGTGAGCGGGCAAAATCCAGAGGCCTTGTGGAACTTCTCTCCAATCATCTCCCCTCAATTCAACCGAAAGCCGGCGGATCCCTCTTACAACGCGTCCATCGTTTGAGAGAGGAATTGAACTTCCGGTATGTCGAGTCGAAACCGGAAACGCGAGGGGACACGTCGGATTCCGAGGACGTGCTGCTCAAGGAGCAGGAGCTGGCCCGAATGCTCCGCGAAGCGGCCGTCAGCGACCCCGAAGCGGTGTCGCTGCAAAGCGTGAGCGCGCCAGGGATTGAGGCCGTTCAGAAATTTCTGCCCGAACGCACCACGCTGATTGAGTATTTCACCACGCAGGAGGAAGTGATTGCGTTCGTCGTCTCACGTGACGACGCCAGGGTCTTCAGACGGCTGGCGCCGCCCAGCCGCGTTCAGGTCCTTCAAGAACGCCTGGCCTTTCAGATCGAGAAGTTTTTGCTGGGTCCCGCTTACGTGAACGAGCACTCGGAACAGATTTTAAGGGCGACCAATCATTACCTGGATACGCTGTACGATATGTTGTTGCGTCCTCTGATTGAGGAAATCAAGACTCCTCAGATCACGATCGTGCCGCATGGCCTCCTACATTTCCTGCCCTTTCACGCCTTCCGCGACGGCGAACAATACGTGATGGATCGATACGAAGTGACTTACGCCCCGAGCGCTTCGGTTCTTCGCTATTGCCTGGAAAAGCCTGACGTTGCGAGCACGTCGCCATTGATTCTTGGGGTCTCCGACGAACTAGCTCCGCTCGTCGAAGAGGAGGTGCGGGCCTTGAGCCAGGCTTTCCCGGAAGCTCGAGTGCTTGCAGGTTCGGAAGCGACGCAGCAGGCTTTTGCGGATGCTGCACAAGCGGCGTCGTTCATTCACGTCGCCACCCATGCGACGTTTCGGCAGGACAATCCGATGTTTTCCAGCTTCAAGCTGGCGGACGGTTACGTCACAGCCCTTGATCTTTTTTCGATGGACTGCCAGGCGAACCTCGTCACGTTGAGTGGCTGCAAGTCCGGACTTGGCGAAGTAACGGGCAGCGACGACCTCATGGGATTGATGCGCGGTTTTCTTTACGCAGGCGCCCGCTCCCTGATGTTGAGCCTCTGGAGCGTGAGCGACGAATCGACCGTCCTTCTAATGAAGGAATTTTATAGGGAGTGGAGTGCCGGATCCGGCAAAGCCGCAGCTCTTCAGTCCGCCATGAAGGCCGTGCGGCAGGCATATCCCAATCCGTTCTACTGGGCTCCGTTTATTCTGGTCGGCAAAGTTTAAAAACTTGTCTCCGATGTATTTCATGAGGGTCTCCCGACACTTAGAAATCGGAGGCAGAAAAAGCAATGCACCTGAGTTCAGAAATTGCCCTCGATCTTATTGAAGCCCGGGCAGAACCAGCCGAGACCGAATTCTGGAGGAGCCATCTCAACGACTGTGCCGATTGCCGGGAAAGCTTTCAGGGTTGGGCCATGCTCCGTGGGCAGCTGAAGAACAATCGCCTGGAGAACGCCCCTCAATCTGCCATCCGGAAAGCGGAAGGCATTCTTAGATCTTCGACGAGCGCGGACCGTCCGAAAGTTCGCGAAATCATCGCTTCCCTTCTCTTCGACAGTCTCAATCAACCGGCCTTCGCCGGCGCGCGCGGCGGAGCGGCCGGCGCCAGGCAGGTGGTGTTGCGAACGGAAGGCTTCGATGTGCACGTGAAGGTCTGGGGCGACAAGCCAAAGCGCAAAATCGCGGGACAGGTCCTGGCCCGCATGGAAAGCACCTTTATCGAGGGTTACCGCCTCCATCTCTTAAGAGATGGAGAGCAGGTCGAAACGGTTCTCGCCGACAAATTCGGCGAATTTGAATTCTCCGAGGTTCCGGATGGATCGTTGAGTCTGGAAGTGGAACTTCCCGGCGCGACCCTCGTGGGCACACTTAATTCATAGAAGATAGATTGAAGGAGTAGGAGGCTGTATGACAGGATGTCGTCGTTTAGGTCTGGTACTGGCACTTTTCTTAATGATTTCGGCAAGCTCGGAGGCTGAGGCTGCAATACCCGTAGTCGTCAAAGTCCTTCCCGGCGCCAATCTTTCGCTGATTACTTCCCTGCTGGGTGGAACAATCCTCGACACCATTCCAGGGGCAAACACGATTCTGGTGAAACTGCCTTCGTTGCCGTTGCTCTCGCCAGCTTTGAAACTGCTCGGCGTCGAGTGGCTCGAAGCCGATCATGGTTTCTTTCTTCCACTGAATAAACCGCTCGCGAACCTGAATGTACCGCTGGGACAGCCTAACGACTGGTACAAGAGCCAGCCGTCCTTCGGCCTGATCCGCGCAGGGTCGGCTCTGCAGTACTCGACCGGCCGTTACATTCTCATCGCCGACATCAACTCCCGCGTGGACGTCTCGCATCCCGCCATTGCGGCACACATGGGAGCCGGGTATGACTTCGTCACCAAGCGAAGCATCGACCAGGCAAGCCTTAACGACGATCAGTCCACGGCGGGTTTCCTCGACGATGACCAATCCACGGCGGGTTTCCTTGACGACGATCAGTCCACCGCAGGCTTTCTGGACGGTAACGGAATCCGGCTGCTGAGTGTCCTGTCCATCGGAGGTTCCGTCGATGGTGGCGCAGCTGCGCATGGAACATTCTGCGCGGGAATCCTGGCGGCTGTAGCTCCCGATGCCACGATCATGCCGCTGCGCGCTTTCGACGACAACGGCAACACCGATCTCTTTACGCTAGCGAAGGCGATCCGCTATGCCAAAGATCACAACGCCCAGGTCATCAACATGAGCTTCGGAACGTTGAATGACTCCAAGGTGCTGAGAGAAGCGATCGACTACGCAAAAGCCGCGGGTATCGTCCTCGTCGCGTCGGCCGGGAACAACCACACGTCGACGTTGCAATATCCGGCAGCTTATCCTGGAGTGATTGCCGTGGCCGCGACGGATGTGCTCGATCGCAAGGCGTCCTTCTCCAACTTTGGCAGTTACGTGTTTGTCGATGCGCCTGGGGATCACATCATCTCCGCGACCCCCAATGGCAAGTACAGCATTGCCAACGGGACTTCATTCAGCGCGCCCATGGTTGCCGGGATGGCTGCACTCATCCGATCACTGCACTATAGCGGCCCTCAGACAACCATTTCGACTTCGACGATCAACATCGACTCGAAAAACCCAACCTACGCTGGCAAGCTCGGATACGGCCGCGTCGATCTACTGAAAGCTGTGAAGCCCTGAGCTTCGATACTGGATCGAGAATTCATCAGCCAGGGAGCAGGAACAATGAGCAGCGTCATCACAATCGATAACGGATTCCGAATTGCCGAACTTGAAGACCGCGCGTCACAGCAAACTCTGGCCATGGCGTGCTCGCTGATCTCGCTGATCGACTTGCGGGACAGTTATACGGGTGGACACAGCAGTCGCGTCGCGGGCTACACCCGGCAGATCGCCGTTCATCTGGGACTGCCTGCCGAGGAGGTCGAGCAGGTCGTCCTCTCGGCCTCCCTGCACGACATCGGAAAGATCGGCGTGCCGGACCACGTGCTGCTGAAACAGGGCAAGTTGGACGACGAGGAGTTCGAGTGGATCCGCAAGCATCCGGAGTTTGGATGGGCAGCAGTACGTAATGTCGATGGCTTTCAACACGCCAGTCTCCTCGTCCTCCACCATCACGAGCGGTGGAACGGCGGCGGCTATCCGGGCAACCTGCGGGGCAGCGATATCCCGCTCGGATCGCGGATCATCTCGGTTGCCGATACCTACGACGCTCTGACAACGAACCGGCCGTATCGCTCGGCGCGGACCCACGAAGAGGCGATGCAGGAAATCGTGCGGTGTTCGGGAACCCAGTTCAACTCGGAGGTTGTTCACGCCTTCTGCAATTCGCGAGGTTGGTCCTGATATTTCTGAGCGGGAAGGCTGCGCTACGGTGGCCGATTACTTCGGCGAATCCTGGTGGTATTCCTGGATCGACCGAACTCCCAGGCTTTCGCGCTGCAGCGCGCGGATGCCGGTAATGGCTGCGACGGCTCCGGAGAGCGTGGTGATGCAGGGGATGCGGTAGTGGATGGCGGCTCGGTGGATGGATCGTTCGTCGAAGAACGAGTCCTTGCCGAGAGGCGTATTGATGAGGAGGTCCACCTTGCCGCTCTTCACGTAGTCGGCAATGTGCGGGCGGCCTTCGTTCACCTTGTAGACGGTTTCAACGGGAACATTGGCATTGCTTAACGTCTGCGCCGTGCCCCGGGTCGCAATCAGGCTGAAGCCAAGCTCTACAAGATCGGCCGCGATCTTCGCGATCGACTTCTTATCGTGCTGGTTGACGCTGATGAACGCGACGCCGGACTTCGGCAATATCGTGCCCGCGCTGATCTGCGCTTTCACATAGGCCTTGCCGAATGAATCGTCAGCGCCCATGACCTCGCCCGTGGATTTCATTTCGGGGCCCAGGATCGTGTCGACACCAGGGAAACGCGAGAAGGGAAACACCGGCGACTTCACGAAGTACTGCGACACCTTCAACTCCGAGGGCAATCCGAACTCGCGAAGTTTCCGGCCTACCATCAGCCGCGCCGCAAGCTTTGCCAGCGGCACGCCCGTCGCTTTGCTGACGAAGGGCACAGTGCGGGAAGCCCGCGGATTCACTTCCAGCACATAGACCTTGTTCATAAAGATGGCGTACTGAACGTTCATCAAGCCCACGACATTCAGGGCGTGGCCGAGCCGCACGGTGTATTCCCGGATCGTCTGCCGGTGTTCCTCGGCGACCATGTACGTCGGCAGGACGCAGGAGCTGTCGCCGGAGTGGATCCCAGCTTCTTCGATATGCTCCATCACGCCGCCGATGACGACCTGCTCACCGTCGCACAACGCGTCGACGTCGACTTCGAAAGCGTCCTCGAGAAACTTGTCGATCAGGACCGGGCGCTCGTGGGACACCTGCACGGCGGCGCGCATGTAGTTATCGAGAGTGGTTTCATCGTAGACGATCACCATCGCTCGGCCGCCGAGCACGTACGAGGGACGCACAAGCACCGGGTATCCAATCACCTTTGCGACCGCGCGCGCTTCTTCGATGTTCACGGCGGTTCCGTTCTGCGGCATGGGTATCTGCAGCTCATTCAACAGTCCGCCGAATCGTTTGCGGTCTTCCGCGAGGTCGATGGATTCCGGCGACGTGCCGACGATGGGAACACCTGCACGCTGCAGGTCCAGCGCGAGATTGAGCGGCGTCTGGCCGCCGAACTGCACCACGACGCCCACCGGCTTTTCCTTCTTCACGATGTGGATCACATCTTCCAGGGTGAGCGGCTCGAAGTAGAGACGATCGGAAGTGTCGTAGTCGGTCGATACCGTCTCCGGGTTGCAGTTCACCATGATCGTCTCGAAGCCCTCTTCCTTGAGCGCGAACGAGGCGTGACAGCAGCAATAATCAAACTCGATGCCCTGCCCGATGCGGTTAGGACCGCTTCCCAGAATGATGATTTTGCGTGCCGACGTCGGCGCAGCTTCATCCTCTTCTTCGTAGGTCGAATACAAATACGGCGTATACGATTCGAATTCCGCCGCGCAGGTATCCACGTGCTTGTAGACCGGGAAGATTCCGGAGTCACCCCGCTTCCCGGCAACATCGGCCGGTTTCGCCCGTATGAGGCGGGCAATACGAGGATCGGAGAACCCATTGCGCTTGGCCTCGCGAAGCAGGTCCGTCGGCAGCGTGTCGATGGTGTGCTGCGCAATCTCGCGCGACATGTCGGCGAGCTCCTTCATCTCCGTCAGAAACCACGGATCGATATGCGTAAGATCGACCAGTTCCTGGACGGTGAATCCTTCTATCAGCGCCTGCAGGAGATAGGAGACTCGATCGGGATTGGGTGTAATGACTTTCCTGCGGATTTCGCTCTTATCGAGGATGTCTGCGCCCACCACGCGGCCCGTTTCAAGGGACCGAAGACCCTTAAAAAATGCCTCCTTGAAGGTTCGCCCAATCGCCATCACTTCGCCGACCGACTTCATTTGCGTGCCCAGCGTGGAATCGGACTCCGGGAACTTCTCGAAGGCCCACTTCGGAATCTTTACCACCACGTAGTCCAGCGTGGGCTCGAACGACGCGGGAGTCTTTTTCGTGATGTCGTTGGGGATTTCGTTCAGCGTGTAGCCCACGGCGAGTTTCGCGGCGATCTTGGCGATCGGGAATCCTGTGGCCTTTGACGCGAGCGCAGAACTGCGCGACACCCGCGGATTCATCTCGATGACGACAAGGCGGCCGTCTTTGGGATTGATCGCAAACTGGATGTTGGATCCGCCGGTTTCGACACCGATCTGCCGGATCACCGCAACAGATGCGTCGCGGAGGCGCTGATACTCGCGGTCTGTCAGGGTCTGTGCAGGCGCGACTGTAACCGAATCCCCCGTGTGTACGCCCATCGGGTCGAAGTTCTCGATCGAGCAGATGATCACGACGTTATCCTGGATGTCGCGCATGACTTCCAGTTCATACTCTTTCCAACCCAGGACAGATTCCTCGACGAGAACCTCGTGCACCGGGCTCAGATCGAGTCCCTTCTCGACGATCTCTTCGTACTCTTCGGCATTGAAAGCGATACCGCCGCCCGCACCGCCCAGCGTAAACGACGGGCGGATGACGATGGGGAATCCGATGAGTTCCACAGCGCTTTGGGCCGTGGCCATGTCGCCCACGACCTCGCTGCGCGGAGTCTCGAGGTTGATCCTCTTCATCGCCTGCTTGAAAAGCTGACGATCTTCGGCCATCTTTACGGCCTCTACCTTGGCGCCGATCATTTCGACGCCGTACATATCGAGCACTCCGGCATCCGAGAGTTCGACGGCGAGGTTCAAGGCCGTCTGACCGCCCACCGTGGGAAGCAACGCATCCGGACGCTCACGCTTGATGATGGCTTCAACAAACTCTTTTGTGAGCGGCTCGATGTAGGTACGATCCGCCGTTTCCGGATCCGTCATGATCGTCGCAGGATTTGAGTTCACGAGAACGATCTCGTAGCCTTCCTCGCGCAGCGCCTTGCAAGCCTGCGTGCCGGAATAATCGAACTCGCATGCCTGGCCGATAACAATGGGCCCGGAGCCGATGATGAGGATCTTCTTGATGTCCGTCCGCTTAGGCATGGTCCTTCATCATCTTGAAAAACTTCTCGAAAAGGTAATAGGAGTCGTGTGGTCCCGGCGACGCCTCGGGATGGTACTGAACACAGAATGCCGGCTGGGACTTATGTTCCATTCCCTCGACGGTGTGATCATTAAGGTTCAGATGCGTGATGCGAATGTCATTGGGCAAACTCGTGGGATCCACCGCGAAGCCGTGATTCTGAGCGGTGATCTCCACTTTGTTAAGGTCCGTGTTGAGAACGGGCTGATTGCCGCCGTGGTGGCCGAACTTCAGCTTGAAGGTCTTGCCGCCGAACGCGAGGCCCATAATCTGGTGTCCGAGACAGATGCCGAAGATGGGCTTCTTTCCCAGGAGAGCCTGAATGTTGCGAATTGCATAACCCACGGCCTCGGGATCGCCGGGACCGTTGGATAAGAAGATGCCGTCAGGCCTGAGGTTCAGGACTTCTTCAGCGGGAGTTGACGCAGGGACCACGGTGACGCGGCCGCCGCAATGAATGAGATCGCGCAATATGTTCGTCTTGATTCCGAAATCGTAGGCGACAACGTGGAAATCGCTGGGTTTCGTTTCGGCAAGGGATGAGAACTCCACAAATGTCAGCGGTTCCTTTGTGCCGGAGTAAGACTTGTCGATCGTAACCTTGCTGGCGAGGTCCCATCCCACCATCAGCGGCGCGTCCTTGACCTTGCGCAGCAGCGATTTTTCATCGTGATCGAGAAGAGAAATCACACCGCGCATCGAGCCCTGAAGACGGATGTGCCGGACGAGGGCGCGCGTATCGATATCCGAGATGACGGGGATCCGATGGGCGATGAGATAGTCGTCCAGAGATTGTGTCGTGCGCCAGTTGCTCGCAATCGGAGACATTTGCCGGACGATGAAACCTTCCAGGAACGGCTTCCTGGATTCGATGTCTTCAAGATTGATGCCGGTGTTGCCGATCATCGGATAGGTCATTGTGACGATCTGGCCGGCGTAGGAGGGGTCCGTCAGGATTTCCTGGTAGCCTGTCATCGAGGTATTGAAGACGACTTCACCGATGGCTTCGCCTTCAAATCCGTGTCCCTTACCTCGAAAAATACGGCCGTCTTCAAGCAGCAGCGTGGCGCGTTTCGACTGAGGCACGCTCAATCCAACGTCCCGATCTTGGCCATGGGCCAATATCGAAAGACAGCCTTGCCGTAGATGTAGCCTTCCGGGACAAGCCCCCACATGCGGCTGTCGTTGGACTGATTGCGGTGATCGCCCAGCACATAATAGTGGCCGGGTTCGACAAAAACAGGGGGATAAGACCGGCCATCGATAAACTTAGGATCGATGTAGGACTCGCTCAGACGCTTATCGTTGACGTAGACAAAGCCCTTTTTGATTTCTACAGTGTCGCCCGGCATGCCGATGATGCGCTTGATATAGGATTTCGATCGATCCCTCGGATACCAGAAAACCACAATGTCCTTGCGGTTGATTTCTTCAATCCGGTAGACGAATTTGTTGACGAAAATCCGCTCCTGATCCCGAAGCTCAGGCAACATGCTTGTGCCCTCAACCTTTACAGGCTGATAAAGAAACACGACGATCATGATCGCCGTGCCCACGGCGAAGAAAATATCCCGCACCCACCAGCGAATCTCACTCAAAAGGCTGGGCGGTGCTTTGGTCTCAGTCTCGGGCGCTGCCGCGACCGGCTCAGGTTCGGGTTCAGTTGACATAAGGTTGACGGACTTGGAGAGGATTACCTCATCAAAGACCGATTCAGTTTAACGGAAATGAACCGCTGTTCGCAATTTCGGAAATGAGCGGCAGAGAGCGATTGCTTGGCGCTACACTGGCGCGTCAGGATGATCGACTGCGAATGCAAGCCCGCGCGAGGCGTTGGTGAGCGTGATAGCGCCATTAAGAATTGAGCTGGAGACAGCAATTCCTGATGGCCGCGCTCCCCTTGCATTCGCCGCCGCCTATCCGTTCTAGTTTGGACGTGGTCGTGAGACTCTCGTCACCAGCCCTAATTGAGATGCGCTTTAAGAATTACCGTGTGGAACTTCTGCTCTTCCTCTGTATGTGGCTCACCTATGGCTTGACGATTAACTCCCATAATCTGGAGGGGTTCGGCTTGCAGCAGATGGGCGTGGAGGCAATCGTCGAGCGCGGCCATTTTTATCTGGAGGGCTCGAAGGTGCCGCAGTTACAGCCGCTCGGGGATGTGTTTCTGTACGGCGGGCATAAATACGCCGCAAAACAGCCGGGCCAGTTCATGACGGGCGCCATCGTCTATTCTGCGCTTCACCTCTTCGGTCTTACTTATGGCAGCCACTACCTGATTACGGCGGCACTGGTGACGTTTTTTACAGCGGCGCTTGCCACAGCGTTGTCGGTCGTGGCGCTTTTTCGCATCACCCGGGCAATTTGCCAAGGGAACGCATCACTCTCCTGGCCGCTCGGCGCTTCGCTCCTCTATGGCCTGGGAACGACCACATACGCCTACTCCGGCATCGCCCATCATGATGCCATCGCTACGGCCTTTACTTTGATGGCCCTGTATGCCGCGTCGTATATCGCTCACGCCGATGTTGGTACGGGCAGGCTTCAGGCGATCCTGGCGGCCATCAGCGCCGGCCTGTTCCTGGGATGGACGGTGACAACTTCGATGCTGGTCCTCTGGCCCGCACTCGCTGTGTTTCTGTATTTTCTTTCGCTGGGGCAATTGCGTCTGGTGCTGCCGTTTCTGCTGGGCGGACTAATCGGTCTGGCTCCTCTCTTGTTTTATGACTACGTCAACTTCGGTGACCCCTTCCTTCTGCCAAACCTTGCCGGAAACTATCGAGACACCTTCTTTCATTTGGATCTGAGTAACTTTCTCATCAAGCTTCGCTTCTATGCGAAGACGCTAACGCAGTTTGTGCCGGTCTTCTGGTTGGGTGTGATGGGTCTCTGTCTGTTGCCAAGGCAGTTTCGGCGCGAACAGCTCTTCGCTACCGGAGCGATTGTGGTCCTCTGCGCTTACATCTTCAACATCGACACGAACGGGACCTGCCAGTACGGACCACGCTACCTGATGCCCGTCATGGCCTTCAGTTGTCTGGGTTTGGCTGGTTTCAGCTATCTCGAAACCGGCGCTAGGCGTGCTTTTTTGAGCGTGCTCGTCATACTGATTGGCGCCATTTCCATCATCATCAATGGGGTGGGCGCAGCGCAGGGCGCGATGTACTGCGACCTGGATCGCTACGCCTTATGGCCGTACCTTGTGAGTTTGCGAACCGGGCCCACCGCCAAGTTTCCGCTCTTTTTGTGGCTTATCGTTCCGTTGTCGCTGGCAGTGTGGTGCTTGACCAAAGCGATCCACTCGCAGATCGCCAGCACATCCCCGAAATGAGGGACAGAGAGGGATTTCGAACCAACGGCAGCGAGAAACGCGACGCTATGGTTTCGGCGCGCAAACGGGCAGCGCAGGCTTCGCGACTATTTTCGGATCAATCGAAGGGGACGGCGTTACGCGCTGAACGGTGAAGTTCTGACCTGCCGGAATGGGCACATTCAATAAGGGGATCGCGCAGTTGGTCACTTGAGGTACGGGCGTGAACTTTGGTGGCTGCTTCGCCGTATCGAGAATCTGCTTCGTAACGCTGTTCTGAGTCGATTTGGGCGGGAACAGTTGAAAAGGTTTCGATTGCGCTGACAGAGTGCTGGCGACCAGGAGCACCGCGTATCCCATTCTTTTCATCGAAGAAACTCCTCTCTGTCCCCAATTTGTGGGCTTAGCGTAAGCAAATGAGGGACAGAGAGCAATTTATTTCTCAGCAAATGCGAGACTTCCATGAGCCGGGCTGCCTTCCGCCTTCTGCTTCCCTTTCCGCCCGACTTTCTGAGGCCGTAAGCGTCGAGCAAGCTGCCCTTCGAGACGCTCGACAAAAGAGTCTTCCGCGAAGGGAAAGTCCTTCGCAGTCGCCGTGCGGATCGCTTTGAGCTCGCTGTCTACGTCTTTGGCTGCAAGCCACTCTGACCAATTCCCGACGACTCTGATCAATGGCAGCCCAGAGTCCAGCAGCGGATCGGGCTGCCCCCACACATGAGCGCAGTGATCACAACGCTAATGTCCCTTCGAGAGGGCGCTTCCAATTGAAAGAAACTCCTCTCTGGCCCGCATTCAGGGGGGGGAAGCAGTGGACCGTTAACCAGACCTGAAAGCGTAACGGGCGTCAGAAAAGGCTGAAGGAATGAGCGGTGCGACAAAATAGATCGGCGCTCCTGAAGACAGGATTAGAAAGTTCCAATGGAACTATGTCCTGACGCCCCGGGCGACAATGATCTGACCCGGTATTTGGACCAGTCGTCACCGCTCGGGAGTAGTTTCCAACAGGCATTTAACAAAGTCAAACTCTGATGGACGTCCCGATAATGCGGCCCCCGAAACAGTCCGTCCCTATGACGGCATTTCCGGGAATTGAGGACGCAACCGATTTGCGACTCTATTCGCAGCCTGATTCCCGCCCTTCGTCGCGTTTAGGTCGAGACGGTGCTCGCCGAAATTCCTCTCTGTCCCTCATTCAGGGCAGCTTGTAGAGGTAGATCGAACCGCCGAGGATGGCTTCCGGTTTGAGATCGCGGTACGCGGCGAAGTAGTTCACGCGCTTCTCTTCGTTGCCTCGCAAGGTACCCGGTTCTCCGGTGGGTACCGTCGAGCCATTCAGGAAACTTGCGCCAATTGCGGCATAGCCGGACGTCGGGAGCGGGCCGTCGGGGCCATACAGGTCCGGGCATTGGATGCCCAGGTAACCCATCGTCATCCACCCGCCCAGCAGGGCGCAGCGCGCCTTGGCGACGCCCCGCGCCTTGAGATAGACCGCAAGATCCTGAGCATCGTCGCCCCATTCGACGTTGGAGTCCGAGAGATAGCGCCAGCCGCCGCCGCGCGCGAACTCATTCACGTAGGCAGTGTAGTTTGGAAATGTGCGCGCGGCTTCCAACGAACACCATCCCAGGACGACAACAGCGATCGCGATACCACCCTTTCCCCAACCGCGCATCAATGTCTCCAGTAAGCCGCCAGACAGAATCATCAGGAACGGGAAGACAGGCAGGAAATGCCGAACCCCGATGTTGATGTGGCTCGTGAAGGAAATCGCGCAGTAGACGCCGATTGGAAGCAGGAGCGCCAAATGAACAAGGGAATGACCGCGAACCACTCGGTACACTGCCCAGCCCAGAGCCGCGAGCGCAATAAGCAGGAAAGGAATCGTGGTCTTCAGCG